>ERZ1034871.1361-NODE-1361-length-12257-cov-12.006392_pt1 | contig 12257 bp, 7 predicted proteins | sample MGYA00520631_ERZ1034871 | MGnify/ENA primary metagenome ERZ1034871 (study PRJEB33766, sample SAMN09781721) | gut metagenome | biome: gut microbiome | host: Homo sapiens | place: Madagascar | study: EMG produced TPA metagenomics assembly of the PRJNA485056 data...
CTTGGCGTGACCAAGCCCTCGGTGGTGCGTATCATGAATCTGCTCATGGAGCGCGGCATGATCGTAAAGGAGCACTACGGCAAGATCTATATGACAGACCGGGGCATCTGGGTGGCAAAACAGGTGGATCGGGAGCTGAAAACGATCCTGACCCATTTCCCGCCGGTCAGTGAGCCGCTGAGCGAAGAAGAGCGCTTTACCGCTGCCCTTGCCATGACCAGTGCACTGCCGGAGCGCATCTTTACCGGCGAATATGAGCGTCTGTTCGGCAGTGATGCAGAAAAAACAGAAACGGAGAAAGCCCAGTGATCAATAAAAAATTGCTTTCCTTTGACCACGGTGCACTGCGGTATGTGGGAGCCAATGTGGCTTTCCAATGGCTGGGGATGCTGTGCAACGTGATCTTTGTGCGGGCCATTGCCCGGCTGGTGGGCGCAGCCTTTGCGGGCAGTCTGACCAGTGCACAGCTGTGGCAGAACCTTGTGCTCTGCCTTGCCACGGTGCCCATGCGCTTTGCCTTTACCATGCTGGCATCGGCCATGAGCGATCAGGCTTCCAAGGATGTCAAGCGCACCCTGCGCAGCAGCATCTACGCAAAGCTTGCCCGCCTTGGCCCCAACTACACCGAGACGGCGGCCACCAGTGAGGTGGTGATGCTGGCCAGCGAAGGTGTGGAGCAGATCGACACCTACTTTGCAAAATACCTGCCGCAGCTGTTTTACAGCCTGCTGGCACCCGTTACCCTGTTTGTGCTGCTGGTGGGTGTGCACGCACGGTCGGCCATCATCCTGCTGTGCTGCGTGCCGCTGATCCCCATGTCCATTGTGGCAGTGCAGAAGTTTGCCAAAAAGCTGCTGGCAAACTACTGGGGCGAATACACCACCCTTGGCGACAGCTTCCTTGAGAACATTCAGGGCCTGACCACCCTGAAAATTTATCAGGCCGACGGCTGGAAGCACGAGCAGATGAATGCGCAGGCCGAGCGCTTCCGCAAGATCACCATGAAGGTGCTCACCATGCAGCTGAACTCGGTGACACTGATGGACCTGATGGCTTACGGCGGTGCGGGCCTTGGCATCATCAGCGCGGTGGCTGCGTTTGCGGCAGGCCGGCTGACCCTGACCGCCACATTGACCATCGTGCTGCTGGCGGCGGACTTTTTCCTGCCGCTGCGGCTGCTGGGCAGCTACTTCCACATTGCCATGAACGGTGCCGCTTCGGCAGAGAAGATCTTCAAGCTTCTGGCAGTGGAAGAGCCTGCCGATGGTGACCGCGTGCCCGGAGAGAATACGACTCTAAAGCTTGAGCATGTCACCTTTGGCTACGAGAAGGACCGCACCATCCTGAACGATGTCTCCTTTACCATTCCGCAGGGCAGCTTTGTCTCGCTGGTGGGTGAGAGTGGCTGCGGCAAAAGCACCATTGCGGCGCTGCTGTCCGGCAGCCGCACCGGCTATACCGGCAGCGTGACGCTGGGCGGCGTGCCGGTGCAGGAGCTGCAGCAGGAACAGCGTCTGCGCACCCTGACGCTGGTGCCCCACAACGCCGCCATCTTCAAGGGTACGGTGGAGAGCAACCTGCGCATGGCAAAGCCGGACGCGGACGAGGCACAGCTCTGGGCGGCATTGGAACAGGTGAATCTGGCCGATTTCTGCCGCAGCCAGAACGGCCTGCAGACCGCTCTGCATGAGGGCGGCAGCAATCTTTCCGGCGGTCAGCGCCAGCGCCTTGCCATGGCCCGCGCCCTGCTGCACGATACGCCCATCTACCTCTTCGACGAGGCTACCTCCAACGTGGATGCCGAGAGCGAGAACGACATCATGCAGGCCATCCACAGCCTTGCCGGAAAAAAGACGATCATTCTGATCTCCCACCGTCTGGCAAACGTGGTGCACAGCGACTGCATCTATGCAATGAGCAATGGCCGTGTGATCGAGCAGGGCACCCACGCCGAGCTGCTGGCAAAGCAGGGGGCTTACAGCCGCCTGTATCTGGCACAGCGGCAGCTGGAAACACTGGAAGAGGAGGATGCCTGATATGAATAAAATCAATCGCCGCAGCCCCTTTGCCATTGTGGGGCGGCTGATCGTGCTGGTAAAGCCCATGCTGCCCATCATGCTGGCAGCGATCGTGATGGGTGTGGCAGGCCATTTCTGCGCCACCTTCATTACCATCTTCGGCGGCTTTGGCATCCTGCGTGCGCTGGGGCTTGCAAGCCCGGTGGGGAGCGTGGGCACGGCCTTTGCCTGCATTCTGGTGTTTGCCCTGCTGCGCGGTGTTCTGCGCTATGCAGAGCAGGCATCCAACCACTATATCGCCTTCAAGCTGCTGGCCCTGATCCGCGATAAGGTGTTCGGTGCCTTGCGCCGCCTGACCCCTGCAAAGCTGGAAGGCCGTGACCGCGGCGACCTGATCTCGCTCATCACGGCCGACATCGAGGCGCTGGAGGTGTTCTATGCCCACACCATTTCGCCCATCTGCATCGCGTGCATCTGCGTCATCGGCATGACGGGCTTTGTGGGCAGCTGGCACATCCTGCCTGCGCTGGTGCTGCTGGCGGGCTATCTGCTGGTGGGCGTGGCCCTGCCGGTGTGGAGCGCAAAGCGCGGCGACCGTGCCGCCCGGGAGTACCGTCAGGCACTGGCCGATACCAACAGCTATGTGCTGGAAAGCCTGCGCGGCCTGAAGGATACCCTGCAGTATCAGGACACCGCAGCCCGCGCCGAGGGCATCACGGCCCACAGTGAGATGCTGGGCGAAAAGCAGAAGGCGATGAAATACCGCGAGGGCCTGACCGTGGCCATCACGAACACCTTGATCCTGCTCACGGTGCTGGCCGTGCTGGGTGTGAGCCTGAACCTTTACCAGAGCGGTAAAATGGGCGTGGAGGGCGTACTGGTGTGCACCCTTTCGGCCCTCAGCTCCTTTGGCCCGGTGGTGGCGCTGGCAAACCTTGGTGCCAGCCTGACGCAGGTGTTCGCCAGCGCAGACCGCGTGCTGGACCTGCTGGACGAACAGCCCGTCACCGCCGATGTGACCGACGGCACAGACACCGCATTTGCAGGTGCTGCGGCAGAGCATGTGAACTTTGCCTATGCCAATGAGGAGGTGCTGCATGACCTGAGCCTGACCATTCCGGAAAAGAAGATCGTGGGCATCACCGGCCGCTCTGGCAGCGGAAAGTCTACCTTCCTGCGGCTGCTGATGCGGTTCTGGGATGTATCCAGCGGCAGCATCCGCTTTGGCGCAGAGGATATCCGCCGCGTGAACACCGCCGCCCTGCGCGAACAGGAAAGCCTTGTGACGCAGGAGACTGAGCTGTTCGACGATACCATTGAGAACAACATCCGCATTGCAAAGCGGGATGCCACCCGGGAAGAGGTGGAAGCAGCCTGCAAAAAGGCTGCGCTGGACGGCTTTATCCACAGCCTGCCCAAGGGCTATGATACCCCGGTGGGTGAGCTGGGCGGTGCACTTTCCGGCGGCGAGCGCCAGCGCATCGGTGTGGCGCGTGCCTTCCTGCATGATGCACCCTTCCTGCTGCTGGACGAGCCTACCTCCAATCTGGACAGCCTGAATGAGGGCGTGATCCTCAAGGCTGTGCGGGCAGAGTGCAAAGACAAAACGGTGCTGTTGGTCTCCCACCGCAAGTCCACCATGGCCGCAGCCGATGTGAGCTTCTCGGTGGAAAGCGGTCGGCTGAGCTGAAAACAGAACAGTGCAAACAAAAAAAGCCTGTCTCGCAAAAATGAGACAGGCTTTTTTGATGGAAAGCTCACTTCAGAGCATTCAAAATCTGGTTTGCAATGTACTGGTGGCCCTTAACGGTGGGGTGGCCGTCGGCAGCGGTCTGGGTGCGGGGAATGTCCACATAGATCAAGCCTTCCTGTGTGGCAAGGTCTTTGGCAAAGCGGTTCAATTTGCTGAAATAGCGGTTCCATGCGGGCAGCAGAGGCACCGGATTGGTGTAACCCAGCAGCACGATCTTTGCGTCCGGGTTCAGTGCGCGGATACCGGCCACGATCTGCGGCAGGCTGGCGGTCACATTGGTATAGGCCTGATCGCAGATCTCATCCATGCCGCGGAACAGCAGGCGGTTGGTGGCGCGGCTCTCGTCAAAGGTAAGGGTCATACGGTTCAGCGCTTCGAGGAAGAGCCCCAGCTTCTGGAAGTTGAAATCACGCAGGGCACCGCTGACCATCAGTGCGGCAAGCTGCTCGCTCTTCCAGTTGGTGGCCTCGCCCAGACCCACGATGCAGGGCACCAGCGCGTCGTTGGAGCCGATCTGGATGGAAATGATATCGGCCTTGCGCAGATACTCCTGATATTCCGGGTAGACGTAATATGCGCCGGAAGCCTGATTCATCTTGGGCATGGCGCTGTTCTGCACCATATCCACCATGTCAGGGCTCATCAGGCCGGGCAGGCCCAGATTGATGGCGTGCTGGCGGTCCAGCCCAAGGCCCTTGCCCACAAGGGCGGTGTAGCATTGGGAAGGGTAGCCCTCAAAGTTCGGCTGCAGATCGTAGCCGATCTGGGCGATGTTGTATTTCATATCGGCAAGGCCGACACCGGAGGTGATGCTGTCGCCCAGCGCCACATAGGTGAGCTGCTGCTCCGGTTCGCCGGCTGTCTGGGCATCGGCGGGCAGGGCGGTCTCCTGCTCGGCAGGCGCTGCGGTCTGCTCCTGCTGCACCTCTGCTGCTTCGGCGGCAGGCAGCTCCGTCTGTTCGTCGGCAGCAAATGCAGGCATGGCCAGCAGCACAAGCGCTGCCGCTGCGGCCAGAAAGCTGGCAAACTTTTTGTTTTTCATTGTAATTCCTTCTTTCTGGAATGACTGCACCTGTGCGGCACAGCTGTTGTCTCTATGATAAAATGGAAAGTAAAAATTGTCAACTGACAAAATTCAAAAAATTGCGGCCATCGCTGTGTCCGTATTCTGCGGTTTCTTCCATACAAAAAAGCTCTCCCTTTCGGGAGAGCTCAGTGTCTGAAAAATTACAGGGTGAAGTTCAGAATCAATAATCGCGGGGAGTGATCTCTTCCTCCAGCTTGCGGTAGTCCACCTTGCCAACGGGGGTCATCGGCATTTCGCTGATGAACTTGTAGCTCACCGGCTGTACGTACTCCGGCAGCTCTTCCTTGCACAGCTGGCGCAGTTCCCGCACGATCTGGCGCTTTTTCTTGTCGCCTTCCGGGTCCAGCACCACGTAGACGAAGGGCAGGCGGCCCTGCACATGGTCCTTATCGGTGCAGCCCACCACCGAGCACTGATGCACGGCCGGGTGGCGGCTGATGACGTTCTCGATCATGGAGGGGAACACCTTGAAGCCATCGTGACGGATGATCATGCGCTTGATGCGGGAATCCAGATACACAAAGCCGTCCTCGTCCATGTAGCCGACATCGCCGGTGTGTGCCCAGATCTGGCCGTCTGCATGGCGGCGCAGGATCATGTCGGTCTCCTCGGGCTTATTGTAGTAGCCCTTCATGACGGTGGGGGTGCAGATGCAGATCTCGCCGCGCTCACCGATGGGCAGTTCGGTCTCGGTGCCAGGCTCAAAAATGGACACCACCGTGTTCAGCATGGGAATGCCCACGCTGCCGGGCTTGGTCACGTTGCCGGCGGCAACGGTAGCGGCAGAGGCGACCTCGGTCATGCCGTAGCCCTTGGCCAACGGATATTCCACGTTGTGCGCCTTCAGGAACTCGTTCACAGTCAGCTCAGCGCCCAGCGGCAGCGAGTCGCCGCCGGCGGCATAGTTGCGGATGAAGGAGAGATCCTTCTTCTTCTTGAGCAGCGGAGAAGCTGCCATCTGCTGGTAGTGGGCCGGAACGCCGAACATGTGCTCGGGCTTGTGCTTCCAGATCAGTGCGCCCAGCTTGTCGGGGTCCAGATTGGGGATGATGACGACGTGCAGGCCCATGACCAGCGGCATGTGCACGCCGCAGGCATAGCCGTAGGCAATGAACGGAGGCATGACGTTCATCAGCTTCTGGCCGCGGCAGAACAGGTTGCTCTGGGCGATGAATTCGTGGGCCAGAGAGTTAAAGCTGTCGTCGGTCAGCATAACGCCCTTGGGCGAACCGGTGGTGCCGCCGGTGTGCACCACCACGCAGGCGTGCTGCGGGTCGTAGGGTTCGGCGTTCATGCTCTGATCCTTGCCCTGTGCAATAAAGTCCTTCCAGTGGATCACATTGGACTTGTAGCGGTTCTTATCGGGGTTGGTCAGCTTGTAGCCGACGGCCAGATGCAGCGGCAGGGAGTCTGCGGGGCTGATGACCAGAACGCGCTCCACATTGGTGCGCTTTTCTGCCTTGTGGCAGCGCTCATAGGTCACATTCAGGCAGATCAGCAGGCGGGAATCCACCTCCTCGATGTACTCGTGGATACCCTCAACGCTGTAGCGTGGGTCCACCAGATTCAGCGTTGCACCGATCATATCGACAGCGTAAAAGGCATAGATCACCTCGGGGGTCATCACACTGACAACGGTGATGATGTCGCCCTTTTTCACGCCGAGAGCACGGAAGGCGGCAGCGGTTTTCTTGATATTCACAAAGAGGTCTGCAAAGGTGAATTTGCGGCCATAATACTCCAGAGCGGTCTCGCTCAGGTGGTTTTTGTTCTGATGGCAGAGATACTCAAAGGCGCTGCACTTGGGCAGGGGCATGTCGATGTATTTCTGGTCATAGTACTTCAGCCAGGGCTTCGCAGTGGACGCATAGAGCGGTTCACGCTGTTCAGTAGTCATAGAATAAAGTCCTCTTTTCTTTCTTCTTTTCATTGCTAAAAGCCGACAGCTTTGCAAGAAAGATGAAAGCCGCCGGTCAGAACACGCTAATAACTCAAAAATCAGAATCAATGATGTAGATTCTATTGTAGTGGAGCTGCCGGAGAATGTCAAGAAATAAACTTTGAATGTTGCGTAAAAGAACCGTAAAACAACGATTCAGCCCGAAATGTCGGGGGTCAGCGCGGCAGCCACTGCTCGGCTTCGGCAACGCTGCACAGTACAAAATGCTCAGGCCGCAGTTCGCGCCACTGGGGGGCCTCTCTGGAGTAGTCGTGCATGGCGGGGTCGTACACCAGCAGCTTTTTCTGCCGCTCCCGGCGGGGGTCCGGCATGGGAATGGCGGAAAGCAGGCTGCGGGTATAGGGGTGGATGGCGTGGGCTGTCAACTCTTCGGCCCCGGCCAGCTCCACGATGCGGCCCTTGTGGATGACGGCGATGCGGTCGGAGATGTAGCGCATCACGGAAAGATCGTGGGCGATGAACAGGTAGGTGATGCCGCGTTCCTTCTGCAGGCGGCGCAGCAGGTTCAGCACCTGTGCACGGATGGACATATCCAGTGCGCTGATGGGTTCATCGGCAACGATGAACTCCGGCTCCACGATCAGGGCCCGGGCAATGCCGATGCGCTGGCGCTGTCCGCCGGAAAATTCGTGGGGGAAGCGGGAGGCAAATTCCGGCAGCAGACCCACGTCCAGCAGAGCCTGACGCACCTTTTCCTCCCGCTGGGCGGTGGAAAGATCAGGCCGGACGTTCTGCAGGCCTTCGCCCACGATGTAGCTCACCTTGGCGCGCTCGTTCAGCGAGGACTGCGGGTCCTGAAAGATCATCTGGATCTCTTTGATGATCTGCCTGTCCAGCTGGCGGGAAATTCTGCCGTTGATCTTCTGGCCCTTATAAAGGATCTCGCCGCCGGAGGTGGGCAGAATGCGCAGGATGGCGCGGCCAATGGTAGTTTTGCCGCTGCCGCTTTCGCCTACAAGGCCGAAGGTCTCGCCCTTATAAATTTTAAAGTTGGCATCCTGCACAGCTTCATATGCTTTTTTGCCGGAGCCGTAGGTTACGTTCAGGTGGTTCACTTCCACAAGAACTTCGCGTTCATTTTCCATCTTACAGCCCCTCCTCTCGCAGCATTTTTACCGCAGCAGGCGGCTCGATCTTGGGTGCCCGGGGGTCCAGCAGCCATGTTTTGGCCTTGTGGGTGGGCGTTACCTCAAAGTAAGGCGGGCGCTTGACAAAATCGATCTTCAGCGCCTGCGGGTTGCGGGGCGCAAAAGCATCGCCGCGAATTTCCGCAAACAGGTTTGGCGGTGTGCCTACGATGTTGAACAGGTCCTCGCCCTTCACGCCCATCTGCGGCATACTGGAAAGCAGTGCCCATGTGTAGGGGTGGCGGGGATCGTAATAAATTTCGTCAGCAGTGCCGATCTCCACAATGTCGCCTGCGTACATCACAGCCACGCGGTCTGCAATGTTTGCCACAACGCCCAAATCGTGGGTGATCATGACGATGGTCAGATCGTACTTGAACCGCATTTCCTTCAAAAGCTGCAAAATCTGGGCTTGAATGGTCACGTCCAGTGCGGTGGTAGGCTCGTCGCAAATCAGGATCTTGGGGCTGCAGGCCACCGCAATGGCAATGACCACACGCTGGCGCATGCCGCCGGAGAACTCGTGCGGGTACTGCTTAAAGCGCTTTTCCGGGTCAGAAATGCCCACATCCCGCAGGTATTCCAGCGTTTTTTCCTTGGCGGCAGCACCCTTTAAGCCCTGATGCAGGGCAACGGCTTCCATGATCTGTGCCCCGATGGTCTTCAGCGGGTTCAGGCTGGTCATGGGGTCCTGCATGACCATGGCGATCTCTCGGCCGCGCACCTGCAGCCAATCCTTTTCGGTTCTGAGGTCAGAAAGGCGCAGCGGCTTGCCGTCCGCCATGCCGTAGTAATCAATGGTGCCGCTGGTAATGGAGCCGTTGGCGTCCAGCAGGCCCATGAAGCTCTTGGTAAAAACGCTCTTGCCGGAGCCGCTCTCGCCTACGATGGCAAGCACCTCTCCCTGATAGAGGTCAAGATCGATGCCACGGATGGCGTGCAGCACTTTTCCACGCAGGTTGAACTGGATGTTGACATCTTTTGCGGAGAGAATGAGCTGGTTGTGTTCCATGATATCCCCTCCTTACTGCAGATGGTTCTTCGGATCGGCAGCATCCGAGAAGGCGTTGCCGATCAGATAGAACGCAATGGTAACAAAGCTCAGGATGAGGGTGGGGTACAGCAGCTGGTAGCGCAGCCCGGCCTGCATCATCACCTTGCGGCCATCGTTGACCAGGTTGCCCAGCGAGGGGGTCTCCACGGACAGGCCCAGACCGATGTAGGTGATGAACACCTCGTTGCCGATGGCTTCCGGGATGGTGAGGGCCATGCGCAGCATGATGACCGAGACGAGGTACGGCAGCAGGTTGCGCAGCACGATGCGGATGGTGGGCGTGCCGATGCAGCGGGATGCCACATTATAATCCCGGTCGCGGATAATGAGGATCTGGTTGCGGATGAAGCGTGCCATTTCGATCCAGCCCTTGATGGCCATGCCAAGGACCATGGTCCAGATGCTGGGGGTGGCTACATAGGAAATGAGGATCAGCACGATGGCGGTGGGAATGTTATCGAAGATGTTGTACAGCTCGGTGAACACAAAGTCCAGCCCGCGCACATAGCCCCACAGCACACCGGCGGTAATGCCCACCACAGCTTCGATGAGGGCCACGAAAAAGGCGATGGTCAGGCTGGTGCGTGCACCGGCCCAGATGCGTGCCCACAGGTCCTGACCGATGGAGTTGGAACCCCAGATAAAGCCGTCCTGCCCGGGGGCGATGTTGCGGTACTGGATGCCGGTCACAGGGTCCACGGCGCACAGGTTCGGGTCTGCCTGACCGGGCAGATGGGGCTGGATGAAGGCAAAGGCAACCACGACCACCAGCGCGATCAGCAGGGCCACGGCGAACTTGTTCTTGAAAAAGGCACGGAAGGTGCTGCCCCAGTAGCTGTAGTTGGAGCTGGCGGTGGCTTCGGCCTGTTCCTCACTGAACCCGGCGGGGGTGAACAGCTCATCCTCCGGCAGATTTTCCCAGCCGGTGCGGCGCTGTGCCTGAGCAGCATTCAGCTGATCCTCCAGCTGCTTCGATTTTTCGCGTTTCAGAAAAGAGAGCATCAGCGTCCACCTTCTTTCTTGCCAAAGTTGATGCGGGGGTCAATGAGCACCATGAGCACATCGCCCAAAATCAGGCCGATGATGCCCACGCAGGCGTACAGCAGCACGATGCCCTGCACCATGGTGTTGTCGTGGCGCTGCACACAGGTGACCAGCAGGCCGCCCATGCCCGGGATGCTGTACAGGCTTTCGATGTAGATGGAGCCGACGACGGTGTTCAGGAATGCGGAGGGAATGTACTGCACCAGCGGCACCATGGCGTTGCGGAATACGTGGTGCAGGGCGATATTGTTCTCGCTCACGCCCTTGGCGCGGGCCAGCTTGACGTAGTCCTTGTTGCTCTCGTCCACCATATAGCGGCGCAGCCACATGGCGTAAAATGCAAGGTTTGCAAGGCTCATGCTGCACACCGGCAGCACCCAATAGCGCCAGTTGGCGGCATCGAACAGCAGGCCCACGCCCATGGCGGTGGTGCCGTACATCTGGATATACAAAAAGTACACTGCCGCAGGCACCGCCTGAATGAGCACGATGAATGCCGTGCCCAGCTTATCCGGCCAGCGGCCCTTATAACGGCCCATGACAAGGCCCAGTGGAATGCCCAGCACAAGGCTGAGCAGCATGGCCAGCACACCCATTTCGATGGAAATGGGCAGCTTCTGGGCAAGGATCCTGGTCACGGGAGCGTTGAGCTTGTAAATGTGGCTCACGCCCAGATCACCGTGCAGCGCATCCCGCCAGAAATGGCCGATCTGCACCGGAAGCGGGTCCAGCAGGCCCATGGACTGCAGCCCGGCCTGGATCTGTGCCTCGGTCATTTTTTCGTAGTTTGCAAAGTAGCCTTCCACCGGCATGAGCCGCAGCAGGCAGAACACCAGCGTCACAATGACGAACAGGGTCAGAATGGAGCGCCCGATGCGTTTTGCGAGATATTGCACCATAGCTGTGCACCTCTCTTTTCTTTATAAATACAGATAAGTATAGAATAACGCAAAATCTTACGTTTGGAAAGTGATTTGTGAGTTTTTGCGGGAAAAATGAGGAGCAAACAAAAACTCCCTCAGCCTTTGCTGCGCAAAGCCAGCTCCCTCGGGGAGGGAGCCCTTGGCATGACGGGAAAGTTTCCGGTTTCGCCAGAGGCCCCATCCCAGAGGGGGCTGTCTGCGCAGCAGACTGGGGGAGTTTCCGATTCAGTTTTTACCGCGCATCCCGGTTGGCGTTATACTCCTCCATGGAAACGTAATGGTCGAGGATGTGCACGCCCTTCAGACGGTTGGTGGAAAGCCCTGTGGGCGCGTACTGGCCCTCCCACAGGTTCAGGCGGGTGGCAATGTAGGGCGGCACCGGCATCCCCAGCGGGATGACCAGTGCGTTCTCAATGAGGAAGGCTTCGGCATCCGCAAAGGCTTCGTACCGGGCATCCAGATCCTCGGTGATGGTCTTGGCGTTCTCCACCATGGACATGTACTGCATCACGAGGTCGGCGGTCTCGCCGGTCACGATGCCGTCCTCCACGCCGGTGCGCAGGAAGCTGTAGCAGGTGCCGCGGTCGCCGGCTTCCTGATAGAAGGGGTACACCTCGGTCTCGGGGTCGGAGTAATCGGCACCCCAGTAGTAGGACATCAGCTGGTAGGCACCCACCCGGCGCACCGCGTTCAGGAAGTTGTCGGACGGACCCTGCGTGATGATGATGTTGATGAAGTCGAAGCCGTCGTTCAGCACGGCTTCCACCTGCTGCTTGAACACCTGACACTGCTTGTCCCAGTCCACCACAGCGGGGTTGTACGGATACTGGATCTTGATGGGGAAGGTGACACCGGCGGCGGTCAGCTCTTCCACGGCGGCATCACGGTACTCTTTGGCCTTGGCTTCGTCAAAGAAATCGGACAGGCCTGCCAGCCCGCCGCACTCAGTATAATCCACGCCCTTGCTGTTGGCGCAGAAGGAAGGCGGGGTGATGGTGTGCAGCTTATAGTTTTCGTAGCCCTCGGGCGCAGTGACGGCCAGCGTGACGGAGGGATTGATGGCATACAGGAACGCCTTGCGGAAGTTGGTGGAGTTGATGGCCTTGGCCCAATTGTCCGGCTCGTACTGGGCATCCACGCCGGTCACGGTCCAGTTGGAGAATTCGTGGCGGTAGGGCAGGAAGTTGAAGATGTAGAAATAGCTCTTGCCGGTCTCCGGGCGCTCCATGGACACCATGTCCTTGGTGGTGTCGTCGGCCAGCCAGCTGTCCAGAATGTCGGAGCTGATGGT
>ERZ1034871.1363-NODE-1363-length-12239-cov-15.387722_pt1 | contig 12239 bp, 10 predicted proteins | sample MGYA00520631_ERZ1034871 | MGnify/ENA primary metagenome ERZ1034871 (study PRJEB33766, sample SAMN09781721) | gut metagenome | biome: gut microbiome | host: Homo sapiens | place: Madagascar | study: EMG produced TPA metagenomics assembly of the PRJNA485056 data...
TTACAGAGTTTATCGGATTAAACGTACTTGCAGGTATCCTCGGAAGTGGAACATCAGCTATTGCAATGTTCTTCGAGCATCTTTCAGACGGACTTCTTGCAAAGGGCGCAAGTGCCGGAGCGCTTCACAGACTTGCACCTGCATGTGCAACAGGTATGAATACTCTTCCAAATGCCGGAGGAATGGTTGCACAGCTTCGCTGGATGAAGCTTTCACTTGCAGAGAGTTACTGGTATGTATTCGTTACATCTGTTCTTGCTCCTATGGTAGGTTCAATCGCAGCAGTAATTGTAGCGATGATTCTCTATTAATCATATAGCTGGGACGAATGTAATTAAATGAAAAATGCATCATTACGTAGTATTTATGTGATGGTGCATTTTTGTTTTAATGAGAACTTGTGATGCAATATTTTGTATAGATAGATTTTCAGGTGGCAGATTTTGGAAAAATGACAAAATATGTAGAGAACAATCGGCATTTTTGATAAAATATGATTAATTATTTAATAAATATGCAGTGGCAGGTATTCGAAACAGTCAACTGCAAAACTTTATAGGAAGGGTATATTACATGAAGAAAATTTTACACTATCTGGATGAATATCTTGAAGAATTTCTGATGGTCATTTTCCTTATAGCGATGACACTTATAATGGGTATTCAGGTGTTTTCCAGATATATTCTTGGCATGTCGCTTTCATGGTCTGAGGAAATCACAAGATACCTGTTTATCTGGTCGGCATTTTTGAGTGTCAGCCTTTGCACACGTAAATGCATATCCATAAAGATAGACCAGTTTATACAGCTTTTTCCACGAAGAGGAAAATCACTCTGGAAGGTACTTAATCTGACGGTTGAGTTTGTGTTTTTCGTATATCTGATACCGTATTCATTCATATATCTGAAGAATACGATAGAAAGCGGTCAGGTAAGTCCTGCCTGCGGTATCCCTATGTACTATGTGCAGGCTGCACCGTTTGTATGCTTTATAATTACGGCCTTCCGCATCGCGCAGAGATGGTTTGGCGAGTGGAAAATTGTCCTGAAAAAAGATGAAAAGCCTCTTGAGGAGGGCAGTATTGCCTCGGTTATAGAGGAAGCCGTTGTCGAAGACACTTACCGCGAGAAAGAGCTTGTGGAGGACATTGAAGCAATTCATAGTAAAGCTGAAAAGAGAAAGGAGAAATAGATGTCAGCAGTAGTAGTATTTATATTGTTCGTAATATGTCTGGTCATTGCTATTCCGGTATCTATTTCCCTGGGAATAGTGGCAGTGCTGCCGGGCGCGTTTGACTCATCTTTTACAGCCAGTGCCAGCTATGTTATCCGCTCTATGCTCGGTGGTATAGACAGCTTCCCGCTTTTAGCGGTGCCTATGTTTGTGCTTGCCGGAATCGTCATGGCACACGGCAAAATCTCACAAAAATTGTTTGATGTTTTTGTGTATTTTATAGGAAAAAGAACCGCAGGAATCCCATGTGCGGTTATCATCACCTGCTTGTTCTATGGAGCGATTTCTGGCTCTGCGCCTGCAACTGTTGCGGCTGTCGGAAGTATGACCATTCCGCTTCTTATGGAGCTGGGCTACAAAAAGGATTTCTCCACGGCGATTGTTGCGGTTGCCGGAGGACTCGGAGTCATCATACCGCCAAGCATACCTTTTATCATGTACGCGATGGCAACCGGTGAGTCGGTCAGTGATCTCTTTCTGGCAGGAATCATTCCGGGACTTTTGATAGGAGCGCTTCTCATGTTTTATGCATATTATCACTGCAAGCGCTATGGAGAGGACAAGGAAAAGATAAATGCAAAGGTCTCTGAGCTTAGAAGCAAGGGGCTTTTTAGCATATTGAAGGACAGTATATGGGCACTTTTGAGCCCGGTTATAGTACTTGGATGTATTTATGCCGGTATAGCTTCGCCTACAGAGGCTGCGGTGATTTCAGTATTTTATGCGCTTTTTGTAAGTCTTTTTATTTACAAATCCATAAAGGTAAAAGAGATATGGGGCATCATGGTGGAGGCGATGAAGACATATGCACCTATATTGTTTATACTTGCCGCATCGACCGCGTTTTCACGCGTGCTCACACTCATGCAGGTGCCACAGACAGTCAGTGCATGGATACTCGCACATTTTACAAATGAGATAGTACTTCTTATCGTGATAAATGTGTTCCTGCTCATTGTTGGAATGGTCATGGATACCACACCGGCTATCCTTATATTAAGTCCGATTCTGCTTCCAATCGTGCAGAGCATCGGCATGAACCCGATCCACTTTGGTGTGGTCATGATCGTAAACCTTGCAATTGGATTTGTCACACCGCCTATAGGAGTAAACCTGTTTGTGGCAAGCTCACTGACAGATGTTCCGGTTATGCATATAGCAAAGAAGGCAGCGCCTATGATAGGATATTTCCTGCTGGCACTTCTGCTTCTTACATTTATTCCGGCAATCAGTCTGTGCTTATTATAGAGAAATAGTAACTATTCGGTACAGAGATATATAATAACAGGTATAAGCAGATTTAATGATGATTATAGGACATTTAGGCACACAGTTGTAATTGGAGAAAAATATGAGTAGATTTGGCTTGTTTTTATGTAAAAAAGCTGGTAAATATAATAAACCGCGTAAATCGTATAGCAAATATAGATTGTGGAGAAGAGCAGCAGCCGTCATGATGATAATTTCGCTTACAGCAGGACTTGCCGCGTGCGGTGGCTTAGCTGGTGAAGGCTCGCAGGCCGCAGCTAAGGATGCAGGGGTACAGCGCTACGCATGGCCTCTCGGCAGCTCAAGTCCTGAGGACACTGTGACACAGATATATGCGGAGAAATTTGCCGATGAAGTGGACAGATTAAGCGATGGCAAAATGAAAATCAGTGTGTATCCAAACAGTGTACTGGGCGGAGACAGAGAGCTTCTCGAGTCATGCAAGGATGGGGATATACCTTTTGTAGTGCAGAACACTGCGCCACAGGTCACTTTCATGAAGGATACTGCAGTATTTGATATGCCGGCAGTTTTTGACAGCATTGATGAGGTGCGTGAGCATGTGGACAATCCAAAGTTTATGAAGCTCATGCAGCAGGTCTACAATGACGGTGGCTACGAGCTTTTGGGATATGCAGACCAGGGGTTCCGTGTCATGACAACAAACAAAAAGATAGAAAGCCTTGCTGATTTTAAGGGTCAGAAAATCCGTACCATGGAAAACTCTTACCATATGGCATACTGGAAGGCACTCGGAGCAAGCCCGACACCTATGACTTTCTCGGAGGTGTATATCGGCTTACAGCAGGGCACTATAGACGCGCAGGAAAACCCATACGAGGTAATCGTATCAAATAAGCTCTACGAGCAGCAGGATTATGTAGTGGAGACAAATCATCTGCCACATCTGATATCGCTCATAGTAAGCGAGGAGTTCATGAAAGGACTGACAGATGAGCAGCAGCGGATTATCCGTGAGGCAGCCGAGACAGCGAAACAGTACGCCAGAGAGCTGTCTGACGAGAGGATTGCCTCAAAGATAAAGACAATCGAGGACAGTGGCACACAAATCATCACTTTAAGCGATGAAGTGCATGAGCAGATTCGCAAGGAGTGTCAGCCGATATATGAATCAATTGAGAAAAATGTGTCGTCTGATATTGTGGATGCATATCTGATACAATAACACTTTAAAGCATTAAAATATTTTGCTTGATAAATTGGTAAAGTCTTGTTATACTATGACTAAGAAATTTGTGGTTATCAAAAATGAGAGATACTATAATATGAAGTTATGATAAATATAATTTGACGATATTTCGCTAAATATCAAAATCCAATATGAAAACCACACATAAGTAAGGAGACACACCATGGACAAAATCGAGGAAATCCGCGCAAAGATTGGAGAATGTGACGATATAATAATTCAGCAGCTTGCAGTCAGAATGTCACACATTCAGGAGATTATATCATACAAGAAGGCAACAGGAATCCCAATCTTACAGCCGGAGCAGGAGAAAAAGCAGACAGATGCACTTGCGGCAAAGCTTGGCGACAATGAATTTGAGGAAGAGATACTTGATATTTTCAAATATATCATGAAGAACAGCCGTCGTATCCAGGCAAAGAGCCTTTTCGATTACAATATCTTCCTGATCGGTTTCATGGGTGCAGGAAAAAGCACTGTAGCAGGAGAATTAAAGGATAAGCTCGAGATGGACCGTGTCGAGATGGATCAGATGATTGTTGAGAATCGTGGCATGTCAATCTCAGAAATATTTGATGAGTTCGGTGAGGCATATTTCAGAAACTTAGAGAGCAACACACTTATAGAGCTTCAGAAGAGAAAGCAGACCATTGTTTCCTGTGGTGGTGGTGTTGTCATGAGAGAGGAAAACGCAGACCATATGAAGAAAAACGGCCGTGTAGTTCTCCTTACGGCAAAGCCTGAGACTATCTATGAGCGTGTAAAGGATAGTGACGAGCGCCCGATACTAAACGGCAACATGAATGTTGAGTATATCAGTGGTCTTATGGAAAAACGAAGGGAACGCTATGAGGCAGTGGCAGATGTAACAGTTGCTACAGATGGCAAGAATGTCACACAGATATGCGAGGAAATCATTGCAAAGCTTATCGCACTTGATAATGAGCAGGACAATAAACAGGCATAATACAGGAATAGCACAGCACATATTAAGGCGGCAACCGGTTATCAGACCGGTTGCTGCTTTTTGTTCAAATACTTCAGGTGTGTGTGGCTTGAAATAATTGCAAATATGATGTATAGTACTCTACAATTTAAGAGATACTGATTAAGTATGGCAGCATAACAAGGAGGTCATAATTATGTGTACAGCAGCAGCTTATAAAACAAAGGATTTCTATTTTGGAAGAACACTCGACTACGAATTTTCATATGGAGATGAGATTGCGGTAACACCGCGAAACTATGTGTTTGATTTCAGGCATGCGGGAAAGCTTGAAAACCATTATGCAATCATTGGAATGGCACATGTGGCAGGTGACTATCCTCTTTACTATGATGCTATAAATGAAAAGGGACTCGGTATGGCAGGACTGAATTTCGTGGGAAATGCAGCGTATGCGGCAGCAGACGAAAACAGCTCATGCGAGAATGGCACATGCGGCATTGCAAAGACAAAGGTGGCACAGTTTGAGTTTATACCGTGGATACTGTCACTATGTGCTACAGTAGCCGATGCAAAGGAAAAATTAAATCGTATTTTACTGGTAGATACACCATTTAGCAGTCAGCTTCCGGTTGCACAGCTTCACTGGATTATAGCCGACAAAAATGAGTGCATTGTGGTGGAGTCGATGGCAGACGGTATGCATGTTTACGACAATCCGGTAGGTGTGCTCACAAACAATCCGCCATTCCCATATCAGATGGCTGCACTCAATAATTACAGAGGCTTATCCACAAAGCAGCCTGAAAATACATTTGCACCGGGAGTGGAGCTTAGTGCATACAGCCGCGGAATGGGAGGCCTGGGACTGCCGGGAGATTTATCATCACAGTCACGCTTTGTACGTGTGGCATTCACAAAACTAAACTCCAAATCGGATGACAGTGAGAATGCAAGTGTGAGCCAGTTCTTCCACATATTAGGCTCTGTCGACCAGCAGAGAGGCCTGTGCGAGGTGACAGAGGGCAAATATGAGATTACGCTCTATACCTCATGCTGCAACTGCGACAAGGGAATCTACTATTACACCACATATGACAATAGCCAGATCACAGCGGTAGACATGAACAGGGAGAATCTTGATGAGAAGCTGCTTATCAGATATCCTGTTATTACGGAGGGAAAGATTTGTTGGCAGAATTAGAAAATCTGTTTGCGCTGCAGGATAAAAATTACAGGGAATTTCATGCGAGGCTTATGCCCAATATTGAAAAAGAACGCATAATAGGAATAAGAGTCCCGGTGCTTAGAAAGTACGCAAAGGAGCTTGCTCGTGGCAGCAGGCTCTTTTTGTCGGTTCAAAAAGAGAAACGGGTCTGTAATACAGTGAAGGAAAATGACTGTGACAATGTGGAAAAGTTTCTAAATACTCTGCCACATTACTACTATGAGGAAAATAACCTGCATATGTTTCTGATTATGCAGATGAAGGATTATGATACGGCATTGGATTATCTGGAAGCATTCCTGCCATACATAGACAACTGGGCGACCTGTGACAGTGGCGTGCCGGCTGTGTTCAAAAAGCACAAAAATGAGCTTCTTTTGCATGTATATGAGTGGCTTGATTCGGATAAACCCTACACCGTCAGGTATGGCATTGGCACTTTGATGCGCCTATATCTCGATGAGGATTTTGATATAAAATATGCTTTAGATGTGGCAAAAATCCGTTCCGAGGAGTATTATGTAAACATGATGAAGGCGTGGTATATCGCTACGGCACTTGCAAAGCAGTATGATGCAGTGCTGCCGATACTGCAGGAAAGGCTTATGGATAGCTGGAGTCACAACAAGGCGATACAAAAGGCGCGTGAGAGCTATCGCATCACGCCACAGCAGAAGGAGTATCTGAGCACATTAAAGGTTTAATGAAAAGAGACAAAAATTTATGAAAATAAAAAGCTTATTTGAATCAAAATTTATAAAGGTGTTTGACCTTCAGTACCAAGAGGGAAGGCATTATTATAATGCCACAAGGAGAGATGAAAACGACCTTGTGGCTGCCAAATCCACAGAGGAGTTCAAGAAAATGCTTCCGGATGCGGTGAGCTGCGTGGTGATATGGAATCCGTCAGGAGCCGATTCGGAAGCAGACAACAGCACTGATATGCAAATGACGGACATAAAGCAGGATAGCAGTAAGCCTAGGCTTCTCATGAACCGCGAGTTCAGATATCCGTGCGGACAGTTTCTCTTAAGTGTACCTGCAGGACTTATAGACCAGGAGGATTGCACCGGGGACTGCTTTGACACCGCACCACTCATAAAGACCGCCATGCGTGAGCTTCATGAGGAAACCGGCATTGTCATAACAGAAGCAGATGAGGTATCTGTCATCAATCCATGTCTTTTCAGCACACCGGGCATGACAGATGAAAGTAACGCCCTTGTAAAGATTGTACTTAACCGTGACAGCCTTAATGGAATGTCGCAGGAGGGCGCAGTGGGCGGCGAGCTCTTTGACGGATTCGACCTTCTGACTAAGGCGCAGGTGAAGAAGATACTTGAGGATGGAGTGGACGAGCACGGCATATACTATTCTGTGTATACATGGGCGGCACTCACGTATTTTGTAGCAGACTTGTGGAGGTAGATAGGAATGTAGCGTGGTTAGCACGGGAGGCGGTTATATGCTCTCGTAGAGCGACTAGCGAAGCTGTTTAGAGTCTGTAGAATTATGCCCTGATAACCAGAAATGCACCGGCATGGACGCCGGGGCAAGGCGTTATGTGCCATGGACGGCACATAAAAGCCGGTTTCGTCGAGCATAGAAAAACTATGAGCATAATTCGTACAGCCTCTTAACCGCGTAGCGTTAGCTCCTAGAGAGCATATAACCGCCTCTCTGGCTAACCATGCGGTTACAGTGGCATTTAAAATACGGAGGAATAACATGAACGATAAAAAATACTCGCTGCGCCCATATCTGCTTGCATACAAATGGCACTATGCGATGGGCATTTTTGTGCTTCTTGCGGTAGACCTTGCAAATCTGTACATTCCGCAGTTTATTGGGGAGATAATCGACGGAATCACTGCAGGAAAGCTTGATATGGCGGGCGTTGGCGGCATTATATATAAGATACTGATAACAGGCCTGATAATCATGGCGGGGCGCTTTGGATGGAGATATTTCATCATAGGAGCATCAAGAGGAATAGAATACAGACTGCGCGATGATATGTTTTCGCATATGGAGACACTCTCGGCGCGCTATTACAACAGCCACAAGACAGGAGACCTTATGGCATATTTCACCAATGACCTGCAGGCGGTCAGGATGGGAACCGGAATGGCTGTCATCACAGTGTTTGACGCGGTAATCATGACGGTAATGGTGCTTGTCAAAATGGTAGTATACGTGGATTTTAAGCTGACATTGTTTGCTTTTATTCCACTTATTTTTATAGCAATCGGCTGCTATTTTTATGGAATAGAGTCAAAGAAACGTCAGGTAAAAAGGCAGGATGCTTTCTCATATCTGTCTGACAAGGTGCAGGAGAGTATTGCCGGTATCCGCGTAGTCAAGGCATTTGTGCAGGAGGACGAGGACTTTAAGCAGTTTGAAAAGGCCTGCGAGAACAGCAGGGAGAAAAATCTTGCTGTGGTAAAGCTTCGTGCTGTCTTTGGTCCGGCGCTGGATGCCGTAATCGGAATAAGCGTGATAGTGACACTTATCGCAGGCGGCAGGATGGTGCTTGACGGACAGGTTTCGATAGGGCAGTTTGTGGCATTCAATTCATACATTGATATGCTTGTGTGGCCTATGATTGCGGCAGGTGACTGCATCAACACATTTTCCCAGGCGGCTGCGGCATGGGGCAGAATACGGACTATTTTCGAGGAGAAGCCTGATATTGTCGATATGGTGCCACCGGAAAATGTAATAGAAAATGATGGTACTTCTGATAAAATACAAATACATGGTGATATACAGCTTAGCCACCTCACCTTCACATACCCTGATGGCACCAAGCCGGTGCTTTCAGACGTGAGTATACATGTGAAGCAGGGTGAGATGCTTGGTATCTTAGGACGTACCGGAAGCGGAAAATCATCACTTGCCGACCTTTTGCTTAGAGTCTATGACTGTGAAAACGGCATGATACTTTTGGATGGCCGCCCGATAACAGACTATCCGCTGGCGGTTTTACACCGTGATATCTCATATGTGCCACAGGAGAATTTCCTGTTTTCCGACACACTCGAGGAGAATATAGCATTTGGTCGTGAGGACAGGATTGCCGACAACCCGGCAATTCTTGATGCGGTAAAACAGGCTGCAAAGGACGCGTGTATACACGATAATATCATGGGCTTTCCGGATGAGTACAAGACCATGGTTGGAGAGCGCGGAGTGACACTTTCAGGAGGCCAGAAGCAGCGAAGCTCGATAGCCAGAGCACTTTTAAAGGATTCTGCAATCCTCATACTGGACGATTCGCTTTCTGCTGTCGATACCGATACAGAGGAGCAGATACTTGAAAACCTCATGGAAACCAGACAGGGCAAGACAACCATAGTGATTGCCCACAGGATTTCCACACTGCAGAAGGCTGACCATGTGGCAGTGCTTTCTGACGGAAAACTGACAGAGTATGGTACTCCTGAAGAGCTGCTTGAGCTTGGCGGTTTTTACGCTGATATCAGCCATAAGCAGCAGCTTGAGAGTGAGCTTGGCAGTTAAAGTGTTTGAAAAGCGTTGCTACGCAGATTTGACGATGAATGGTTACGAAATAACAGAGAAGATTATAGTATGAATTCGAGTAAAAATATAAGTAAAAAAGAAATGAATAAAAAAAGCTCCACAATGCGCCTCATAGCCTACATGAAGCCGTATGCCCACTGGGTGATTTTTGCCCTTCTGCTGGTGCTGGGACTGACAGCCTTTGACCTTTACAGGCCGATGCTGGTGGGAGATGCAATTGATACTTTTGGAGCAAACGGGGATTATGATGTAATAATTGCTACAGCTATCAAATATGCGGTTGTACTTGCCTTAAGCTTTGCATTCAACATCGCTCAGACCTGGATACTGCAGAAAACAGGACAGAATATCATTCTTCAGATGAGAAAAGACCTCTACAGACACATACAGTCGCTTGGCAGCAGATATTTTGACATCACACCGGTCGGAAAGCTTGTCACACGTGTGACAAATGATGTCGAAGCGCTCAATGAGATGTATTCGGGCATTCTCGTACAGCTTTTCAGAAATATTGTAAAAATAGTGGGACTTGCAGGCGTTATGCTTGTGCTTGATGTGAGGCTTGCTGCGATATCATTTGTGCTGATGCCGCTAGTAATTGGGCTTACGGTGCTATGCCAGAAAATTGCCAGAAATATTTACAGGCTATACCGTACGCGCCTGACGGACATCAATACATTTTTGTCCGAGCATCTTTCGGGAATGAAAATTATACAGATATTTGGCAGACAGGAGCGCAAGTTCGAGGAATTTCATGATAAAAATACAAAGCTCTACAAGGCTTTTTACAGGGAGATGCTCATGTATGCGGTATTCCGTCCGCTTATCTATATTCTGAGCATTTTGTCACTGATGATAGTGCTGTGGTTCGGAAGCAGAAATGTGTTTGATGAGATTATTTCGGTCGGCACTCTGTATATTTTCTCGAATTATATCAGGTCATTTTTCGACCCGATACAGGAACTTGCAGAGCAGTTTTCGACACTGCAGTCATCAATTGCATCAGCAGAGAAGATATTTACGGTTATGGATGAGGATGAATTTATTCCTGAGGTCGAAAATCCAAAGCAGCCGGATAAAATCACCGGAAAAATTGAATTTGACCATGTCTGGTTTGCCTACGACGGCGAAAACTATGTGCTTAAGGATGTCTCATTTGTCATTAATCCGGGCGAGAAGGTGGCCTTTGTCGGCGCAACCGGAGCAGGAAAATCATCCATTTTAAATCTTATAGGCAGGTATTATGATATACAAAAGGGGCATATCTACATTGATGGCATCGATATCAGACAGCTTAGCAAAAAGCAGCTTCGCAGTGCAATCGGTCAGATGCAGCAGGATGTGTTTATATTCGAGGGGGATGTGGCGTACAATATCCGCCTGAATGATGACGATATCACGGATGCGCAGGTGAAGGCGGCAGCAGAATATGTAAATGCCTCACACTTTATCGAAAAGCTCCCGCAGGGCTATCACGAGCCGGTTACGGAGCGTGGTGCGACCTTCTCGGCAGGAGAGCGTCAGCTATTGTCCTTTGCAAGGACACTCGCCCACAATCCGAGCATACTGGTCATGGACGAGGCAACCGCCAACATAGATACAGAGACAGAAATTCTCATACAGGAGGCGCTCGAAAAGCTCATGGATGGCAGGACAACAATCATGGTTGCGCACCGTCTCTCCACTATCCAGCATGCTGACTGCATCATGGTCATGCACAAGGGACGCATATGTGAGCGCGGTACGCACAGGGAACTCCTGGAGCAGGATGGCATATACAGGAAGCTGTATGAGCTGCAGATATCATAGGGAAGGTTGGCATGGAAAATAAAATAAACAATAACTGTCAGATTTTCATAGAAAAAACGGATTCCATCGCAGGCCGGCAGAAGGAGATAATTCCACATGTGTCTGCCTATTATGTGGATAAATACACAACTATTTCAGAAAAAGGTGTAAAAACAGGCAGCAACAGGTTGTGTGGCACAGCAAATCAGGAGCTTTTGGCGGGATACATGCTCTACAAATATCTGGGGATATCATCGGATGAACAGCTTGTCAGAAATGAGCATGGTAAGCCGGAAATAGCAGCAGGATATAAGAATGAGAGCGCCGCTTTTTTTAACCTGGCACACAGCGGCCCATATGTGGTGCTTGTAATATCAGACAGACCTGTTGGCGTGGACATAGAGCATACAAAGCGCATGAGCTACAAAGTGGCAAAGCGTATAATGCGAAAGGCGCAGCTTGACAGACTCGAAGGCTTTGAGAATGAATCTGATGCATTTCAGATTGAGCTTACAAAATACTGGACGCAGTATGAGGCGATAATGAAGCTCGTCGGTACAGGCTTTTCAGGGGAGCTGGATGATGAGACTATGGAGGCTTATGAAAAAAGGGTAGTGTTTCGTAAGCTTGAGGATTATGTAATTGCGGTGGTGACAGAGTAGGAAATTGAAAAATTTCCTGGTTTTTGTAAGCATATAAGCGTGGATTGCGTTTATATAAGTGAAGGAAGCTATTTATGGAAGCATAATGATGCAATTATATATTTAAGGGGGATTTGCCATGAAGAAGATTCAATTATTTTTAAAGTACTTAGTTTTAATGCTATTTTTAATAGTATGGATTATTATAATGTTTTTCACTGATTGTATGAATTCGCAGGCGTTTAAGATATATTGCATGTTTGCAGTGGGGTGTGGATGTGCATACTCAATCTGGCAGAAAACCTATGTACCGGATGCAAAATCATATATTGCAGAAAAAGCATTAGCATTAATACTTATAGTAGCTGCCTTCATCAGATT
>ERZ1034871.1370-NODE-1370-length-12205-cov-12.645761_pt1 | contig 12205 bp, 15 predicted proteins | sample MGYA00520631_ERZ1034871 | MGnify/ENA primary metagenome ERZ1034871 (study PRJEB33766, sample SAMN09781721) | gut metagenome | biome: gut microbiome | host: Homo sapiens | place: Madagascar | study: EMG produced TPA metagenomics assembly of the PRJNA485056 data...
AGGTGGATTTAATGGCGACAATCAGAGAAATTGCCAGGGAAGCAGGCTATTCGCCGGCAACGGTATCGCGAGTCTTGAACGGGGATCAGACTTTTTCCGTTTCAAAAAAGGCCAGAGAACAAATTTTAAAAGTTGCGCATGAATTAAATTATGATCACAGGCTGATCAAGGAACGAGGATATTCTGTCGCGGTGATTTTTGCGGTTACTCCTCAGGAAGAACTGCGAGACGTGTATTTCAGCGGATTGAGAAAGAGTCTGATAGAAAGTGCGGAAGAATCAAATATCGAACTGTCCTTTTGCAAAAATGCGGACGAAGTAGACGTTGAAAAAACTGACGGAATCATTGCGGTCGGGCGTTTCTTTTCAGCAGAACTCGAAAAAATGAAACGACTGGGTCTGCAGGTGCTGTTCGTCGATTCCAATCCCGATCCGCACGAATTCAATTCCGTTCAGCCAAATCTTCAGATGATGGTTGAAACCGCGATTGACTATTTCGTTCAGACCGGGTATCAAAAAATCGGCTTCATCGGGGGAAAATCCTGGGACAGCACGGAAGGTCGGAATGTTTTGCGTGACACGCGAACGCGCTGTTTTGAAAGTCGGGCGCGCGAACTTGGACTTTTCAATCAGAATTATGTTTTCATCGGGGATAATTTTTCGGTCGACAGCGGCTATCAGGTCGGGCGTGAAATTGTCGAAAAAGGCAAAGACGATTTGCCACAGGCATTTTTGGTCGCATCAGATCCGCTTGCCGTCGGCGTCCTGCAGGCATTCAACGAAAACAAGCTGACGGTTCCGGAGGATGTTTCCATGATCAGCATCAACGACATCGATATTGCCAAGTACGTTTCGCCGCCGTTGACGACTTTTCGGATCGATACCGAAGAGCTTGGAAAGGTTGCAATTGAAACCCTGCGCAATCTGATCGTTGCGCCCAAAAAATCAAAGCGCATGATTCTGCTTGATGCTGATTTGGTGTTCAGAAAAAGCTTCTCGATCTGACGACGAAGCAATTTAGAAGAATCTGAGGAAAAGTCCGAACAAAGGCGGCTGGCTTTTTTGCCAAATGCAGTGCTGCGCAGCGTCTGCTCAATCAGCATGCCAAGATGGAATTACGGGCAAAACAGCGATTTTTGAAATCTGCACGTAATCGCTCCAAGCTCTCATTCAACTTCACGGACACCCCCACAACATAAAAAAGCCCGGATGAAATTTGCAATCAATGCAAATTTCATCCGGGCTCTTAGTTTTAGGCGCAGTTTTTTTCAAATATCAAATTTCTGGTCATTTTCTCGGTTTTCCGACCGATCCTCGAAGATTCAGCCGACTGTTGCAAGTGATGCGAAGCGGCATTTTGCGCGTGCCGGAGAAACGCCGGCCATTTTGGCAATATCACGAATGCTGGCCATTTGACTTGTTTCCGTCCGCAATCATTTTGACTGGCAGGATAAAACGCTGGAACAAACCGAGACACTCATGCATGATTTTCGGATACTCGTCTGGATCGATTTTTCGTCCCTGATATGTGAGAAAGTCGAATTTTTCGCCGCCTTTTTCAACGCTGTAGTATCCCGAATGAAGAAAATCGTTGCGTTGGTAGAACTTTTGTCTCCTGATTCGTTGCTCGTTGTTTTCAGCCTGATCGTCGGGGCGTTCAGCACTGAGTCCGATGACAAGGTCAGCGTAGCGCTCGGTCAAAAGCCTGATCAGTTTGCTGCCGTATCCGTGCGAGCGTCTCGTATCATCGATGGCAAGGAAGAAGACGTACGCCAGGGAATCATTTTTCAGCGTATAAATGAAGCCGACCCACTCGTCGTCATCATATAAGCTGCAGAATTCGGCAATCCTGCGCTGCGTTTTTTTCTTCAAGAGCCAGAAAGGCAAGCGCTCGACAGCTGGAAAAGCCCTCAGGTACAATGCTTTGATTTTCTTCCAGTCTTTGGAATCTTTTTTTGTTTCAATCAGTTTTACTGTCATTTGTTTTCTCCTAAATTTACCTTAACCATATCAGAATTCCGTTTTTTTGTAAAATGCAGAGCCTGCTCAGTCAGTATGCCAAGACGTGATTACGGACAAAGTACCATTTTTGGCTGATCTGTCCGTAAGCAAAACGCATTTTACGGACAAACCGGCATTTTCAAGCGATTTGTCCGTAAATTTTTGGTCATTATACTGGGAATTTACGGACAAAAGCCGCTTTTCGGAGCATTTGTCCGTAAAACCGGGTCCGAAACGCCTGAATTTTTACGGACAAACGGCCATTTTTGACCTCTTTGTCCGTAATCGCCGTTTTTCGAGCGAGCCAATTACGGACAAAGCCTTCGTTTTTGACGATTTGTCCGTAAACGGCAGTGATTTTGCCAAATGCAGAGCTTGATAAATCAGCATTCCAAAGCCGTGCGGACTGACAACTAACATCTTTTTGGCGCTTTGATACATGAAAATGAAAACAGACTTGTTTCCATCATTGGAGGTGATTGTCATGCATATAAAAAAACCAAATGATTGCAAATCATCCGGTTTTTCGATTTGAGGCATGTTTTTCTCCAAGCCTCTATCCAGGCTTTAAATTTGAGGCACAGTTTTTTTCTGACCTCTTCTTTGCTTTTTGTCAGCAAATATTCCCGTCTGGTCGGTTTTTACCAAATATGAATGCGTTTTTCCGGTTCAAGCCACATGCCGTCCCCTTCATGAACGTCAAAGACATCATAGAAATCTTGAAGATTCTTAGGCTGAACGTTTGCGCGCAAAACGTTCGGAGCATGCACGTCGATTGCAAGAAGCAATTTTTGGCGCTCAAGCGACGACTTCATGCACCAGATGCGAGCCCAGTTGAGGAAGAATCCTTTGATATCAGGCTTTTCTTCGCCCTTGGCTGCTTCGAGTGCACAGCTCAATCCGCCGGCATCAGCGATGTTTTCGGAAACGACGAGCTTGCCGTTGCATTTGCCTGCTTCAGTTTCCAGACCGTCAAATTCTTCGATCATTTCCTGTGCCAGGCCTTCAAAATGTTTCAGATCTTCATCTGTCCACCAGTTGGAGAGATTCCCGAATTCGTCAAATTGAGAACCGTTGTTGTCAAAGGCGTGCGAAATTTCATGTGCGATTACGGCACCGATGCCGCCGTAGTTTTCGCTTGCGGTCTGTTTCAGACTGTAGAACGGAGCCTGAAGGATGGCTGCAGGGAAGACGATGATGTTAAACGACGGATTATAGTATGCGTTTACTTGATGAGCCGGCATCTCCCAACGCGTCCGATCGACCGGCTTTCCGTAACGATCAAAGTTGTCCGCAATTTGAATGCGCCTGAATTCAATGGCATTGTCAAGCAGATTCTTTGTTTCGTCAACGAGATACTTTTCGTAGAGCGGATCAAGCTCATCCGGATAGCCGACGTTGATGCCGAGCGCATCGAGTTTGACCACGGCTTTTTTGGCTGTTTCCTTGCTGAGCCAGTCGTTTGTTTCAAGACGTTTTTTATAAACGGCAACCATTTTTTCAACCATATGCTGAACGTCTGCTTTGGCATCAGGTCCGAAATATTTGTGCGCGTAGTAAAGACCGACGACTTGGTCGTAGCGTGCCGTTGCAAGATGATATGCGGCTTTTTCAGGTTTCATTGCTTCCTTTGCACCGGAAAGTGCGCGTGAGAACGTGCCGCCGAGGACGCGAACGTCATCGCTCAGGAAACCTGTCGAATCCATCAGCGTATGTACGAAGATCCAGCTTCTCAATTGTTCAAACGTGTCGTCGTTGACGATCTTGTCTGCTGCTTCATAGAATTTTGGTTCTGTAACGACGATCTTGTCGGGCGTCGTCTTGACGATTTTCTTTGCGATGGCGCCAAAGTCGATTGTAGTCGAAAGCTTGGAGAAGTCTTCAAACGAATACGGATTGTAAACTTTGACGTAATCGGCACGTTCTGTGCTGTCTTTTTGGAACGGTGCGATCAAGCGATCGTATTCGATGGCTTCGCTGATCGTCTTCTTGGCAAATTCAGCATCGTATCCGGCTTTTTCAAAAAGCTTTTCAAGCATGTCTGATAAGACCGAAAGCAAGGCTGCACCTTGTTCGTTTCCTTCTTCATAGTATGTCTTGTCCGGCAGAAACAATGGCGTCACGTCTGCGTACAAAGCATATTCCTGCGTATTCTTCATATCCGGGTCAACGAAGAAGCTGAACGGATTTGCCGCATCGATCAGCGCAAAATCGAGCCACTTGTCTTGCCAGTCATTTAAATCTTTGATTGCCAAAACAGCATCAAGGTATTTTTTAGCCGGTTCAAATCCTTTTGCATCGCGTGTTTCAAAGTCTGATGCCAGTTTGTAGTACTTGAGGAATTCTTTTAAATGCTTGTCATCGGGAACGTTTTTTCCTTCAAGCATTTCGCCCAAGTCATGCATCAAAGTTTTTTCAATGTTGAGATCCAGTTCGGAAAAGCCTCCAGCTGTCGGACGATCGGCTGGGATAACGGCTGTTTTCAGCCATTCGCCGTTGACGGCTTGATAGAGATCGTCTTTTAAGAGACTTTCGTTGACCTTGTTGTTTTCACCCATATAAGAAACCCCCTGGATAGATTTAATCAAATACAGTTTTAATTTAAGCACAATTTTGGTTTAAAGTACATGATTCTGCTTGCGATTTTGGCATCAGAATCGCTTAAAGAAGTTTCAGCCGTGGATTTTCCCAAAGTTTAAAAATTAGTATGCGGGTGTTTTTGACCTATGGTATACTTACCTATAGATAGCTTGAATTAGCGCTATTTAATCATTACTTCATAATCAGGGGGATTCTAAATGAAATTTTCCGCACAAACTGCTGAGCAAGCGATCGAAAAAGGCTTGCAGGAACTTGGAAAGACTCGTGAAGAAGTCGAAATCGTCATTGTCAGCGAAGGCAAAAAAGGATTTTTAGGCATTTTTGGAGGAAAGCCGGCTGAGGTCGAAATTACGCCTAAGGAAACGGAACGTGTTGAAGAAAAAGCTGAGACCGTAGCTGAACCAGAGCCGTCCGATGAAAAAAAAGGGGCAGGATCGGAACAAGAAGTCGAACAGGCGTTGCGCGAGGTAGGCGCATATCTGGCTGAAGTTACGAAAGAAATGGGGGTTGAAACTAAAATCGAAGTTACGGTCGAGCACCGCGACGTTTTTTATAATTTCAGCACCGATCAGGAAGGACTTTTGATCGGCAAGCACGGCAAAACGCTGAATGCATTGCAATTATTGGCGCAAAACTATTTTGACAAGCTGAGTTTCAAGCGTTTGAACATTATTCTTGACGTGGCAGATTACCGTGAACGTCGGACTGAAACGTTGAAATATCTGGCCAAAAAGGTCGCTTATGATGCCATTTCGCAGCGACGACGCATGCAGCTTGATCCGATGCCGGCATACGAAAGAAAGGTCATTCATTCTGAGCTTGCTGACAATTCAAAGGTCAAAACCTATTCAAGGGGCGCGGAACCGAGACGATACGTGGTCATTGAGCCGGCAAGATCAAGAAGATAATCAAAATAAGGTTGATTTGGGGAAAAGAGGGGAAGATGCTAAAGCATAAGCCGTCACACTTGGAAGATGAGTTGTGTTTTGCAGTTTATTCGACGCAGAAGCTGTATAATCGTTTTTATTCAATCGTATTGAAAAGATACGGACTTACATACGTACAATATACGACGATGCTTGTTTTGTGGGAAGAGCGGCGTCCGATGATGGTCAAGGAGCTTGGTGAAAGGCTGAAGCTTGATACCGGGACCTTGACTCCGCTGCTTAATCGTTTGGAAAAGCAAGGCTGGGTCGTTCGAAACAGAAATTTTGAAGACGGACGGTGCGTGATGGTCGAACTGACGCCAAAAGCGCTAAGTCTTGAACATGACGTCAAGCATCACATTCAGGATTGCGTTCTTCCGATTGAGATGACTGAAAGCGAGTATCGTGAATGCGTCAACGTTCTTTATGAAATTTCCGATAAGCTGGAATTCATCAATGGGTGTCTTTTGGGAAAAGAAGAATAAAGAGGATGGGAAAAAGTCCCGTTTCTTACATGAAATAAATGAAATACCGAACGAAGGAGGTCGAGTTTCGATTGAATTTGTCCGGTATTTTTTAAATACAGTGCTGCTCAACTGATCTGGTCAAAATCTCATGCAAATTTACGGACAAAAGCTGCTTCTTGGATCGTTTGTCCGTAAGCAAAATTCATTTTACGGACAAACCAGCGTTTTTCAGTGATTTGTCCGTAAATTTTTGGCCATTATGATGAGGATTTACGGACAAAAGCCGCTTTCCGGAGCATTTGTCCGTAAAACCGGGTCCGAAACGTCTGAATTTTTACGGACAAACGGCCATTTTTGATCATTTTGTCCGTAATCGCCTTTTTTCGAGCAGGCCATTTACGGACAGCGTGCCCTTTTTCATCGATTTGTCCGTAAACGAAAGCATTTTTGCCAAATGCAGAGTCCGCCAAATCAGCGCTCATAAGCTCTCAGTCAAATTTGCCGCCAGCCTCTTTTGGGGATATTTTTATCATGGAGGCGATTGTCATGCATACGCAAAAAAACCGGATCAGATTTGCAATTAATTGCAAGTCATCCGGTTTTTCAATTTGAGGCATGGTTTTTTCCAGGCCTCTTTTTATAGGGGATTGGTTATGAATCTTGCAAACCGAAAATTTCAATCCGGCCGTATTTCAGCAGCTTCTCAAGAGTAACGTTGCCCGGAATCAAAAAACTGGTTTGCAAAAGATCGAGCCTCTTTTTAACGAGCAGGCAATCAGTTTCAAAATCCGGAAGAAACTCGATCTCGATAAGTTATTTCTGTTTTTAGGGTAGTCGCCTGCTCGAAACCGTCTGCTGAGTTCAGAGACGATCTGGTCAAGGCGTTTTTGCCGACTCGTATCGGGAACTTGACGCAAAACACCTTACGATGCATATTGTATCTTTGAAATCTAAACAATCTCGTAAGCAAAGTTCAAAATTAAATTAAGATTCCAGATCTTCTGCAAAGTATTTTGAAAGAAAAGCATAAATTCCGTCTTCGTTGTTTGACTTCGTAACGACGTCCGCCTGTTCCAGGACGTATCTCGGACTGTTGGCCATTGCCACTCCATGTCCGCTTTCAATCAGCATCGGCAAATCGTTTTCGCCGTTGCCGAATGCGATCGTATTTTGCGGTTTGATGCCGTATTTTTGTGACACGTCCTTTAATGCGGCTGCTTTTGAGCGCCCCGAAGGAATCAGTTCGATGTTGTGTTCGCTTGATGATGAAAGGCAAAGAGAGGGCGCATCCTTTAAGAATTCTTTTGCGCCTGCCAGAACCGACAAGTCGTTCGCACACAGAATACCGTTCGTGATGAACGGATTCAGGCGGTCCAGGTCAGCCTTCGATTTGATTTTTTTAAATTTCGTCTTGGATGCAAGGTTCATGAAAGCCTGCAGCATCTCGCCCATGCCATAGGCCGTGTCAGTCGAAAACAGTCGCAGCTGAAGTTTGGGATAAATCTTGCAGGCTTCAAAAATTGCCGAAACGGCTTCATCTTTCAATCTGTTTTTGACGATCTCATTTCCGAGAGTATAAACGCTGCCGTTCGCGGCGATCGTTCCGATATTTTTGCCGAGCATTTCAGAATATGATCTGGCAGAAGAAAGCAAACGGCCGGAAGCAATGTAGAAAAGATGCCCCTTTTTTTGGAGGCTTGAAACGATGTCGATTGTTTTTTTTGAGATGCGCATGTCGTCATTCAGCAAAGTTCCGTCAATATCAAATAAAATAAGATGTTTTTCCACGATTATTTCCCCTTGTCTAAGGCATTTTTCAACTTAATTTTAGCTTATTTCCTTAATGAAATACAGTGCTGAATCAGAAAATGAAAAACACGGCTGAGCAATCCGAAATTTATTGTAAGCAATTATTGCCAGAATCGAAAAAACGGGGATTTGCCCGTAACGGGATGGAGACAATTACTGGCAGAATCGAAAAACCGAGGATTTGCTCGTAACGGGGGACGGGCATCTACGGGCAAATCTCAATAATCGACGTTTTTCCCGTAACCCGCAACGGAGCAGAAGGTCGGCTATCTTGCGGCATCATGGCATTTTGAAAAGCAAGGATATCTGCGATCATGTTTTGGTTCAAGCTCTGCATTTTATAAAATTGTCAAAAAAGTTGACAAAATAGCAAGAAAAGTTACAATTAACGTAAGCAACACTTGAAAGGAAAAAGGACAACAGTGGATAAATTAAAAATGGGCGACAACCTTCGCATCGGAATCGGTGACATGAGCAAAATGACGGGCGTTTCTTCGCGTCAGTTGCGTTACTGGGAACAAAAGGGGTACATCAAGGCGATGAATGAAGAAGAAGGGGTCGCAAGAAAATACGGTCTTGGATCGATGTACAAGATTTTTGCAATCAAGCATTTTTTGGATGAGGGGTATACTTTGGCAAAAGCAGTCGAAAAGGCCGAGCTGCATCGCAAAGAGGGAATTTTGCTGCATCGCGTCTTTCGAACGCTCATCAAGGGCATCGAACTGACGGATGAAACCGAGATCAAAGGCCGCGTTGATTTGGGGACTGCCGATTCGTACCACGTCTACGGCGTCGTGGACGAAAATGGTACTCGAATTGAGCTTGAAAAAGAATAGCTTTGTGAGAAGGATGTTGAGTCGCTTGTTTTTTGACAAGGGAATCAGCGTCTTTTATTTTTTGCGCTGTGAAATTCCTTCTTGACTTTTAAATAATATTGCTTGCTTTTTTATATTATACGACATATAATATAGTTACAGATAAGATATTACGTTTTAAGAGGAGGGTGCGTGATGGAGATCAAAGTGACGGCAGATTTGCTCGACGGACTGGTGCTGGCGCTGCTTGACAAGCAGGATTACTACGGATACGCATTGACGCAGGATATGCAAACGGCGATTTCAATTTCTGAATCGACGATGTATCCGGTATTGCGTCGGTTGCAGAAAAATAATTATCTGACGACTTATGATCAGCCGTATCAGGGACGAAATCGGCGCTATTATCAGATTACGCCTGAAGGGCGGACGCATTTGGAAAGGATTCGCAAGATGTGGGGAGATTTCAAAACGAGTCTGGACTCTGTATTTTACAAAGCGGATATTGTCGTAAGCCACAGTGATTTAAACGATGCAAAGGGGAATGAACATGGATAAGGAGAACTATTTGACGGAGCTCGAAGAGTATTTGGATGCTCTGACAGCGGATGAGAAATCGGACGTAATTGAATTTTACAATGAGTATATTGATGATGCGGGACTTGAAACGACGGACGAGATCGAAAAGCGTTTGGGGACTCCGCGTCAATTGAGTCGCAAGGTTTTGGCTGACTATTCAATCAAGGCAACGGACGTTGAATCGCATCGAAGCAAGAAAAGCAAAGCTTCTGTTCGTTCAAACGGCAAAATGATCTGGATGATTTTGCTGGCATTGCTGGCATCGCCTGCCGCCATCGTGCTCGGGCTCGTGTTGTTTGCGATTCTTGCATGCGTGGTTGCGGTCTTTGGCGCCTGCATGGTTGCCGCGCTGGCAGTTTTGTGCGCATTCTTCGTTTTGATGATTGCTTCGTTTTATGTCGGCATCGTGATGCTGTTCAGCAGTTTTGCAACGGGGCTTTTCTATCTCGGATGCGGTCTGATGGGACTTGGCGCAGTTTTGATCGGCTTTCCGCTTTTGTACTGGATCTGCCGCGCCATCATTCAGGGAATCGCAAATTTTGCAAAGTTCTTATATAAGAAAATTTACAAGAATCGTCGCCAAGGGGGGAATGAGCAATGAAGAATCTTTTTAAAGCAGGTTGGATCGTGCTTTTGATCGGTGCCGTGATGACGGCGATCGGAGTTGCCAAGGACGGTGCCAAATCGATCGAGTTCAAGGGGATCAAGCCGGTCGAACTCAAAGAAGACAAGAAAATTACCAAAAAATATGACGTCAAGGAAGCAAAGAACCTGGTCATGGCTTTAAATAAGGAGGCCGACGGTTCAAACAGCGATTACAGTTCAATCGTCAACGTCGAAGTTCGTCAAGGGGATGCTTTTTCTGCCAAATACAGCGGATCAAAGGACTTGGCGCCCGTAATCAAAAATGAAGGCGATGCGCTCAAAATTTACGCCGGCAAAAAATCCGGAAATTATCGCAGAGTCGTTTTTGACTTCAACGGTTTCCGCAGCAGCACCGACTGGACGAGTCGCCTGGTCATTACGGTGCCTCGCGACTACAAGTTCGGCAGCGTTGAAAATGACGGAATGAGCGGTGATTTGACGCTCAGCGGACTCAAGACCGAAAATCTCAAGCTGCATATGTACGACGTTTCTGACATAACGCTCAACAACATTGAAGCAGACAAAGTCGACATCAACGTTTCAAGTGATCTTAAAGTTAACTCATCAAAGCTCAGTTATGGTATGATTAAAGTGGATGACGGCGATCTTAATCTGTTCGACAGCGAGGTCAACAGCATCGGATTCGAATTGAACGACGGGGATTTCTCCAACAGCAATACCGTTATGGAGAAGAGTTCGGTCAAGTCAAATGACGGGGACATTTCAGCGAGCAACGCAACGATCAAGGGAAGATGCCAGTTCATTTCGCAAGACGGCGATATCAATGTCACAAACGCTCAGGCGGACGGGTACGTTTCAACGACAAGCTCTGGAGACAATCTTTTACACGCAAAGAAGGGTGAGGCAACGACGCTTGAAGAAAATCCGAATGCAGCGAACATATTAGTGTTAATGAATTCAGACGGTGACAATTCTGTTAAATAAAGATTTTGGTTTATTTGATTAAAGAAAGGAAAGTGTGAGATATGAGCAAAAAGAAAAAAAAGCTTACAAAGTCAAATGATAAAGTAATCAGCGGCGTTTTAGGCGGAGTTGCCGAATATTTTGATTGGGACAAGACGATTACCCGTCTGGTTGCGGCTGTCTTGTGCGTCTTCCCGGGACATATTTTTGGCGGCATTTTAGCATATTTGATTGCGTCCGTCGTAATGCCGGAAGCAGATGATGATAATCGTCACCGCGATGATGATGATGATGAAGTCATCGAAGGCGAGTTTAAAGAAAAATAAGCGGCTTAAAAATATGCAGAACGCATTTGATGATGCGCAGCACTGCATTTGATAAAAAAGAGACCGGGAAAATTCCCGGTCTCTTTATTTGCAGTCGTGATTGGCTTTTTTGATGATTGCATAGGCTTTTGCGGAAGCAACGATCAGCTTGTCGAGCTGCATGACGGCCACGCCTGTGAGGATCAGTTTTCTGTATTTTTTAAAATCCTTGGGACTGATCAGGCGAGATGATTGTTTTTTATTTTTGGCAAAAGGCAATTTTTTCATAACGAACACCTCATTAGCTTAATCTTCTTACAGTATACCCAAGAAATTAGTCAAAAAAACGTCAATCTTCGTAACATGAAATGAAGAATTTGAGTGTTATACTGGACCTGTATCGATAAGGAGGAATTAAGATGGCTTTACATGAAATCAATATTGCTCTTGGACCTGAAGCAACCATAAACATGCTGATTGAGAAGTATCCGGAACGGCATTTTTTGAAATACAAATCTTTGGACGATCATCGCAAGTTCATGCTGCTTGACGTTTCCGGCGAAAAAACAGTTTTTCAATCGGGGTTGAACTATCGCTTCATTCAAACGTTGGGCGAAGTCGAACTTGCAGAAAATGCCATTCTTGAATTGCGCTACATGACACTTGATTCCGATGAGCAGAAAGTGATGCAGTCGATTCTTGATTCATGGGACGATGAAAAAAAGCGTCCGCTTGGACTCAAGTCCTATGTTGAGCTGCGTTCGATTAAACAAGATTACGAATATTTGCTGATCAACTCTTGGGAAGATGAGCACGATTTTCTTCAATGGAACAATTCTTCGGATAATCAGTTGACGCAATTTGGTCATGCCGGCAACAAGTCCGCTGTTGTCAATCAATATCAAAGCGTAAGATATTAGGAATGCTTATTGGTGATGACACGATAACTGAGACTTGGAAAAATTTTGACTCAAATTTGAAACTTGGATGAGTTTTGCGATTAATCGCAAATCTTATCCATTTTTTTGTCTACCGGTTGGTCCAAATTCGGGGTTCTCGGATTTGAAAGTAGACAAAACTGGGTAAGATATGTAATTTTTGTCTACTGGCTGGTTCAAAATTGGGGCGCGCGAC
>ERZ1034871.1371-NODE-1371-length-12204-cov-2.979175_pt1 | contig 12204 bp, 9 predicted proteins | sample MGYA00520631_ERZ1034871 | MGnify/ENA primary metagenome ERZ1034871 (study PRJEB33766, sample SAMN09781721) | gut metagenome | biome: gut microbiome | host: Homo sapiens | place: Madagascar | study: EMG produced TPA metagenomics assembly of the PRJNA485056 data...
AGACATAACAGGTGAAATGTCAACATTTACAGGCAAAATGGCGGCATTTACACTGGTAATACCATAATGCGTCTGCTAAAATATGTGGATGGATACAGCAGGGATGCGGATATGTTCCTGCGATAAAATGATACGGAGAACAAAAGATGACATTGACACCGGAGCAGAAGGATATAATAGATAAATATGTGAAGAAGCCAGAGTGGAGAGTGGCGGGCAAAAGAGCGGACTTTAATGCCATAGGCGAGAGGTTCGGTGTGAGTCCTGTTGTGGCGAGGGTTATCACGAACAGAGGAGTCACCGGGGAGAAAGCCATAGCTATGTACCTTGATGGCGGCTGGGATTCCATGCACGATCCGGCACTGATGAAGGATATGGTGGAAGCCGGTGAGATAATAAAGGAAAAGCTCAGCGATAACAGGAGAATAAGGATAATCTCGGACTACGACGTGGACGGGGTTACCTCCAATTATATATTGCTTCTCGGTCTTCGGAGAACATGGGCGGCGCTGCACGGAAGCTGCGCTGATGATTGCATCGTGGTGGATTACGACATTCCACATCGAGTGCATGATGGATACGGAATAAATAAAAGACTTTTAGATGCCGCCATATCGGATGGTGTTGATACTATCATAACCTGCGACAATGGAATAGCGGCGATAGAACAGGTGAGATATGCGAAGGAGCGTGGGCTTACGGTCATCGTCACGGATCACCATCAGATCCCATTTGAGGAGAGTGATGGCGGCGAGCGGGTATATATGCTGCCCCAGGCGGATGCGGTCATAGACAATCAGAGGCAGGACTGTGAATATCCATTCAAGGGGCTGTGCGGGGCCGGCGTTGCGTTCAAGCTCATCCAGTACATGTACAGGATATGCGGGATAGCCGAGAGCGAGGTAAATGAATTCATGGAGATCCTGGGGCTGGCTACCAACTGTGACATGATGGATCTGGTGGATGAGAACAGACTCTATGTAAAATATGCCCTTGAAAGTCTGAAGGATAGCCGCAATCCGGGTCTGAATGCCCTCATGATGCTCAGCGGCAGAAATGAGAAGAAGATATCAACGTATGATCTGGGATTTCTGATAGGGCCGTGCATCAATGCGGCGGGAAGACTGGGGGATGCGAAACAGAGCCTTGAGTTCTTGCTTGAGAGAGATCCAAATGTCGCCGAGGCAAGGGCTAGGGAACTGCTGGCTGTCAACAATGAGAGAAAGAGCATGACGGAGGCTGGAGCCCGGCATATCACAGATATGCTTGAGACAGCCACTGTGAACGGAGAGTTCGGACAGGCGGCTACCCTTGCGGACAAGGTACTTGTGGTGTATATACCGGCTGTACATGAGAGCGTTGTGGGAATAATCGCCAGCAGGCTCAAGGAGGCATACACAAGACCTGTGATGGTGTTCACGGACGCAGAGACGCCGGGGATACTGAAAGGATCGGGAAGATCCACAGACAGCTACAACATGTTCGAGGAGCTGAACCGGTTCCGGGAGATGTTCACTGCATTTGGCGGACATGCCATGGCGGCGGGCTTTTCCATAGAGAAGGAGAGACTTGACGAGCTGAGGCGGAAGCTCAATGAAGCGGCGGTGCTGACGGATGAAGATATAACACCTAAGCTGATGATAGATGTGGCCATGCCGCTGGCGTACAACAGCATAGAGCTGACGGAACAGATCGAGAGGCTTGAACCATACGGAAAGGGTAACAGGAAACCGCTGTTTGCACAGGCGGCAGTACCGGTGCGAAGGGCGCAGATACTTGGAAGAAACAAAAATCTTCTGAAGCTCCAGCTTGATACCGGGTACGGAAGGTGCGTGGATGCCATAGATTTTGATCCGGATACATTTGTGAATAACATAAAACAGTGGTTTGGAGAGGATGAATGTGTTAAAATGTTAAATGGTCAGCCGAACGCCGTAGTGATAGATGTAGCATACTATCCGACCATCAATGAATATATGGGAAGACGTTCACTCCAGATGAAGATGGAGGCCTATAACAAGGGGATATAAGCTGACTTTGATGAGAATACTATTAAGTACATTTGTAATATATACCATACAGGAGGACGTAAGATGAGTGAGGTAGAAAAGTATATCAAGAGTATTCCTGATTTTCCACAGCCGGGAATCATATTCAGGGATGTGACAAGTGTAACAGAGGATCCTGAGGGCATGAAGCTGGCCATCGATGAGATGGACAAGCTGCTGGAGGGAGTAGATTACGATGTCATCGCCGGAGCAGAGTCCAGAGGATTTATATTTGGAGCACCGCTGGCATACAAGAACGGCAAGGGACTTGTTCTCGTGAGAAAGAAGGGCAAGCTTCCAAGAGAGACCGTGGAGATGTCTTACGATCTTGAGTATGGACAGGCTACTATAGAGATACATAAGGATTCCATCAAGCCGGGTGAGAAGGTTGTGCTGGTGGATGATCTTATTGCAACAGGTGGAACCATAGAGGCTGCGGCTAAGCTTATAGAGAGCCTTGGCGGAATCGTGGTCAAGATGGTATTCCTCATAGAGCTGACAGACCTGAAGGGAAGAGAGAGACTTTCCAAATATGACGTGGCTTCAGTAGTACAGTTTGAGGGAGAATGATCAGGGCAGAATAAAACAGGAAGTGTGGTGAGCATATGGGAGAGACATTGGATAAGACACAGGACAATATAATAGCTCAGGAGACGAAGAGAGCTGCGGAAGCAGGTGTTATCACCTCGGAGCAGGCCACGAAGGATGGAATAGCAGCCATCGAGAAGGCTCTTGCGTCTGGCAAGAATGTTCCTCAGAATGAACTTATAAAGCTGGAGGAGCAGGCGAATAAGCAGATGAAGGCGAAGAGAGAGATAGATCTGTCCACACCGGCAGATTTTACACCGCCGGAGGAATTGTATAAGGAGCTTATCTCAAGGATACTCACATATCACCCATCTGCCGACATCACTATGATAGAGAAGGCATATAAGGTGGCGGACGCTGCTCACAAGGGACAGCTCAGAAAGTCCGGGGAGCCTTATATCATGCACCCTCTGAATGTGGCCATAATCCTGGCAGAGCTCGAGCTTGACAAGGAGACGATAGTGGCAGGAATACTCCACGATGTCGTTGAGGATACAGTCATGACATCTGAGGAGATAGCAGCGGAGTTCTCCGAGGAGGTTGCTTTCCTTGTGGATGGAGTTACGAAGCTGACACAGCTCAAGATGACCACGGACAAGATAGAGGTTCAGGCGGAGAATCTGCGTAAGATGTTCCTCTCCATGGCGAAGGATATCAGAGTCATACTGATAAAGCTGGCGGACAGACTCCACAATCTGAGAACCCTCCAGTATCAGTCACCGGAGAAGCAGATAGAGAAGGCCAGAGAGACCATGGATATATATGCGCCTATCGCACACAGACTTGGTATCAGCAAGATCAAGGTCGAGCTGGATGACCTGTCCATGATGTACCTCATGCCGGATGTGTATAAGGATCTCAAGGCGCAGATAGATGAGAAGCTTACCGAGAGGGATGCTTATATCAAGAGGGTCGTTGCCGATGTCAAGAAGCATATCGATAATGCCGGACTTGAGGCTGAGATAGACGGAAGAGTAAAGCATTTCTTCAGTATATATAAGAAGATGAAGAACCAGAACAAGACTCTGGATCAGATATACGATATATTTGCGGTACGTATCAAGGTGAATACGGTCAGGGACTGTTACTCAGCACTGGGTATCATTCATGAGATGTACAAGCCTATTCCGGGAAGATTCAAGGACTACATAGCCATGCCTAAGTCCAACATGTACCAGTCCCTTCACACCACACTGATCGGACCTGAGGGACAGCCATTTGAGATACAGATAAGAACCTACGAGATGCACAGAACGGCTGAGTATGGTATCGCTGCGCACTGGAAGTACAAGGAGAACATAACCGGTACGGTCATGCAGAAGGAGGAGGAAAAGCTCTCCTGGCTCCGTCAGATCCTTGAGTGGCAGAGGGATACCGATGACAACAAGGAGTTCATGAGCTTTGTCAAGACTGACCTTGATCTCTTTGCTGAACAGGTATACTGCTTTACTCCTGCCGGAGATGTTAAGAACCTTCCTAGCGGATCCACACCTATAGATTTTGCCTATGCCATTCACACGGCGGTGGGCAACAAGATGGTCGGTGCAAGGATCAACGGACGACAGGTTCCTATAGATACCAAGCTCAACAACGGAGATCGTGTGGAGATCATAACCTCACAGAACTCTACAGGACCAAGCCGTGACTGGCTGAACATAGTCAAGAGTACACAGGCGAGGACAAAGATCAACCAGTGGTTTAAGCATCAGCTCAAGGATGAGAATATCAGCCGCGGAAGAGAGCTCATACTGAACTACTGCAAATCAAAGGGAATAGACTACTCCATGTACTCAAAGCCTGAGTATCAGGAGAAGATATACAAGAAGTACAATTTCCAGGATTGGGATTCCATAGTTGCCGCCGTTGGACATGGCGGAATCAAGGAAGGTCAGATAGTAAACCGTCTGATCGATGAGTACAACAAGGAGCACAAGCCACAGACTGCCACGAACGCTGAGGTTCTGGACGAGTATTCGGTGAAGAAGAACCATGGCAACCATATCGGCAAGGGTGGAATAATCGTAAACGGCATAGATGACGTTGCCGTGAGATTCTCCAAGTGCTGTTCACCTGTTCCGGGGGATGAGATCATAGGATTTATCACCAGAGGACGAGGTGTGTCCATACACCGTACCGACTGTGTAAATGTGTTGTGCATGAGCGAGGCGGACAGAGCCAGAGTCATCGAGGCCGAGTGGAAGGATGACGCTGTTGCATCGAACACATACATGACTGAGATAAATATATATGCGGACGACAGAAACGGCATATTATTTGACATAACCAAGATCCTCAGCGAGGCAAATATAAACGTAAACAGTATCAACAGCCGTACAAGCAAGCAGGGCAAGGCTACGATCACGATCTCATTTGCGATCAAGTCGAAGGAACAGTTGAATACGATAATTGCCAAGATAAGGAATGTTGACAATATAATTGATATAGAGAGAACTACGGGCTGATGGCCGGAGAGGTTTATATGGCGGAATTAAAAGTTATCAGAAGTGAGTTGGGAGGATTCCAGACGAATTGTTATATAGTGGCAAATGAGCAGACCGGAGAGGCGATAGTCATTGATCCTTCATGGAATGCGGATTATATATACAACACACTGAAGAAGAATGAGTATACCTGCGTTGGCATTTATCTCACCCACGGTCATGTGGATCACATGGCGGCGATGGGGGATCTGAAGAAGCTCACAGGTGCGGATACATATGCTTCGGAGGAAGAGAAGGAAGTTCTCGGCAACAGCAGGGTGAACCTGTCGGCGATGATGACCAGTGTATTTGAAAAGGTGATAGAGACTGAAACGGATCACTATCTGAGCGACGGCAGTGTGAAGAAGCTGCTTGGCACTGGGATGAGATGCATCAGTGTGTCGGGACATACCAGAGGCGGAATGTGCTATTACTTCGAGTCAGAGAATATACTGTTCTCAGGGGATACGCTGTTCAAATACAGTGTGGGAAGATCGGATTTCCCTACAGGTGATGAGCATGCGCTGCTCGAGAACATAAGAGAGAAGCTGTTTGTGCTTCCTGATGATACCGTGGTGTACCCTGGACACGGGGAGACAACACTTATAAGAAAAGAGAAGAAGATGAATCCGTTCTTCTGATGGGCGGATCATGGTGGAAATATGATATTACTGATACAGAATATAGAAGATTACAACAATGATCTCCGGGTGAGTCTCCAGGCCTTCTACGGCGGTGAAAGAATAGTGGTTCCGGAGATATTTGACAAAAAGCCGGAGCTTAAGGCGGAGATAGACAAGGCGCTTGTGGCGGATATAGATGACAATAGAATAAATATAGAGCTGTATTCTGTAGCAGACGGAGGAGTGCGGACTTTGGCGTGCAGCACACAGATCCCTGTGGATAGCGACTGCCGGGATAAGAGTGCCGTGAGGAATCCGTTAAAGCTGGCGATATACAACATGCTTTCGGAGTATACAGACCGCAGACTTCCGTGGGGCTCCCTGACGGGTATCAGACCTACGAAGATAGCTGTGTCTTATATGGAAGCAGGGATGACCTCAGAGGATATAATAGGAAACTACCAGGAGATATATGGAACCTCCCGTGAGAAAGCCGAGCTGGCAGTGGCGGTGGCTGACAGGGAGAAAAAAATCATAGACTCTGTGGCGGAGGAGGACGAATACTGTCTGTATATAGGCATACCGTTCTGTCCGACAAGATGTTTGTACTGTTCATTTACCTCATATCCGATCGCGGTATATAAGAATAAGGTGGGTGCATATCTGGACGCAGTCGAGAAAGAGATGGCATACGTTGCGGAGGCATATTCCGGAAAACGGCTCATATCAATATATGTGGGAGGCGGAACGCCGTCATCCATATCTGCGGAGCATATGGACAGACTCTGCAGCATGATAGAGAAGTCATTTGACCTGTCACAGGTGAGGGAGTTCACCATAGAAGCGGGCAGACCGGACAGTACCACATTTGACAAGCTTGAGGTCATGAAGCGCCACGGAGTGACGCGTATAAGCATAAATCCACAGACCATGAACGAGGAGACATTAAGGACCATAGGCAGGGCACATACGCCGGAGCAGACGGTCATAGCCATGGAGAATGCCCGGAGAGCGGGCTTTGACAACATCAACATGGATCTGATAGTGGGACTTCCGGGAGAGGACACGGACAGTGTGGAGAACACGCTGAGACAGGTGAAGGAGCTTTCCCCTGAAAGTCTGACGGTTCACACCCTTGCCATCAAGAGGGCGGCGAATCTGAACATAGAGATGGACAAATACCGTGACACCCTGAAGTCGGATATAGACAGCCAGCTTGGTGCTGTTACGAGGGCGGCGGCTGAGATGGGGCTTGATCCATACTATCTGTACAGACAGAAGAACATGACCGGCAATCTGGAGAACGTGGGTTACTCGAAGCCGGGGCTTGAGTGCCTGTACAATATACTCATCATGGAGGAGAGGACTGACATCATCGGTCTCGGTGCCGGAAGCTCATCGAAGCTTGTGGTGAGACCAGGACATGACGGAGTGACAGAGGGGACACGTATAGACAGAATAGAGAATTGTAAGAGTGTAGACGATTATATAGCTCGAATAGATGAGATGATCGAGCGTAAGAAAGCGGGATTTATATGGGATTAGCATTGGAGAAGGATGCAGAAGAATGCTATTCAGTTGATATGAATGATGCGGTGCGCCATGGAATGTGTGTGAGTATACTGGCATCTGAGCTGGCGAGGGAGCTGGGCTGTGATGAGGAATTCATACACAAGGTTGCCGTGGCGGGAATGCTGCACGATGTGGGCAAGCTGCAGGTGAGTCCTTACATATATGGACGGCAGCGCAATACTATGAAGATCGAGGAGATGAGATACGTAAGGCTGCATGCCAAGCTTGGCGCGGAGATACTTAAGCGTGAGGATTACGATCAGGACATAGTGGATATGGTGCACTATCACCATGAGAACTATGACGGCTCGGGATATCCGTACAGGATGCGGGGCGAGGAGATACCACTCGGCGCAAGACTTATCAGAGTGTGCGATGTGTTCAGTGCACTGGTCAGCGACAGACCATACAGGAAGGCATTTGACGCGGATACGGCATTTGGAATGGTGATAGATGAGGTGAGACACTTCGACATGAGGGCGTTCCTGGCGTTCCAGCGGCTGATCAACACCACAGACATCATGAGCAGGGTGGATCAGGTGCTTCACGGCGATATTCCAGGTCTTGACGAAAAATGAAAAAAGTGTATAGTGACATAAGGAAAGTTTTTAATTTTAGGAGGATAGCGAAAGATGGCAGAATCTATGCAGGGGCTTAAGAGAAGCCACAGATGTACAGAGGTTAGCAGTGCCAACATAGGTGAGAAGGTCACCGTGATGGGCTGGGTTCAGAAGAGCAGAAATAAAGGTGGAATAATCTTTGTAGATCTTCGAGATAGAAGTGGAATTTTACAGGTTATATTTGAGGAGTCACAGTGTGGCGCAGAGTGCTTCGAGAAGGCAGGAAAGCTCCGTTCAGAGTTCGTTGCAGCCATCGAGGGAACAGTGTGCAAGCGTGCAGGTGCAGTGAATGAGAATCTTGCAACAGGAGACATCGAGGTCGTTGCAAGCAGCCTCCGTATACTGTCAGAGGCAGAGACACCTCCATTCCCTATAGAGGAGAACAGCAAGACCAAGGAGGAGATAAGGCTCAAGTATAGATATCTCGACCTCAGACGTCCGGACCTCCAGAGAAATCTTATCATGAAGAGTAAGGTAGCCACCATCGCCAGACAGTTCATGGCAGATGAGGGATTCCTTGAGATAGAGACACCTATGCTGACCAAGTCAACACCAGAGTGAGCAAGAGATTACCTTGTGCCAAGCCGTGTACACCCTGGTACATTCTACGCTCTGCCACAGTCACCACAGCTCTTCAAGCAGCTTCTTATGTGCTCTGGTTACGACAGATATTTCCAGATCGCAAGATGCTTCCGTGACGAGGATCTCCGTGCAGACAGACAGCCGGAGTTCACCCAGATGGATATGGAGCTCTCATTTGTTGACGTTGACGATGTAATCGATGTAAATGAGCGTCTTCTTGCAAAGCTCTTCAAGGAGATACTTGATCTCGACATCCAGCTTCCAATTCAGAGAATGACATGGCAGGAGGCAATGGACAGATTTGGTTCAGATAAGCCTGACCTCAGATTTGGACTCGAGCTCAAGGATGTCAGCGATGTTGTCAAGGACTGTGAGTTCGGAGTATTCACAGGTGCCCTTGCAAATGGCGGAACAGTCCGCGGTATCAATGCAGAGGGACAGGGAAGCATGCCTAGAAAGAAGATAGATGCCCTTATCGAGTATGCAAAGACATACGGTGCAAAGGGACTTGCATATATAGTTATCAATGAGGATGGAAGCTACAAGTCATCATTTGCCAAATTCATGACAGAGGAGCAGATGAACGCCCTCGTTTCCGCCATGGATGGAAAGCCGGGCGACCTTCTTCTGTTCGCAGCGGACAAGACAAAGGTTGTATGGACAGTCCTCGGCGCACTGAGATGCCATCTGGCAGACCTCATGGGACTTGTGGACAAGAATGTATACAGATTCGTGTGGATCACAGAGTTCCCACTTCTTGAGTGGTCAGACGAGGAGAACAGATTCACAGCTATGCACCATCCATTTACCATGCCTATGGAGGAGGATCTTCAGTACATCGATTCTGATCCGGGCAGGGTTCGTGCAAAGGCTTATGATATAGTATTAAACGGAAATGAGATCGGTGGAGGTTCAGTCAGAATCCATCAGGATGACATTCAGGAGAAGATGTTCGAGTGCCTTGGCTTTACAAAGGCTCAGGCTCACGAGAGATTCGGATTCCTTCTGGATGCGTTCAAGTATGGAGTACCACCTCACGCAGGACTTGCCTATGGTCTTGACCGTCTGGTCATGCTCATGGCAAAGCAGGATTCTATCCGTGACGTAATCGCATTCCCTAAGGTAAAGGATGCATCATGTCTCATGACAAATGCGCCTGACTATGTAGACGACAAGCAGCTCGCTGAGCTTGGAATCGAGGTCACACCAGAGGCTGAGGCTGAGATCGAGGCAGAGAAGAGCGCACCTGCAGACGCAGAGTAGAATGACAGAATAATATACAGAAGGACGAGCTTCTGATACGGAGGCGGGATATCAAACAGGATATCCCGCCTCTTTTTTGCGTTTACAGACATAAAGAGCAAATGGGGTACATATACTATACCAAAGTGTGTTAAGTGGCTTAAAATGACAGCCAGACACCTTAAAAAGCAAATGGTGGAGGTGATACATGTGGAAAATGAAAAAGAGTTTCTAAGAGGGAGAATGTGGGGCAGACTTACCTTCCTGCTGGTGGTTGCACTGGAGCTCATGATATTCTGCGTTGGATGTGCAAGGTTTGAGGTGTCGGACAGTGGTGAGCCGCTGCTCTATGACGTGTGCGATGAGACCATGCTGCCGGATGAACTGGTTACCATCATAGACAAAAAGAAGGAAAACCCATTTAATCTCGTATATTCAAACAGCACATATACATATATAGTCATCGCTGCGGGCATGCAGGAGAGGGATGACGTTGGGGTGACTCTGGAGGAGATGTACAAGGACGACAATGCCATTTACATCAAGGGAGTTTTAAGACAGGTGGCGACTCCGACGGATGGCGTGAAGGGAGACAATGTATCATTTCCTTATATGGTGGTCAGGATAGTGAAGATGGATCTTCCGGTTGTATTCAAGTAAAACGGTATATCATAAAAAATAAGGTGGGGAAAATATGGAGCTTACTAAGAACAGGATCACAACGACGAATCTTAAGGCGGCAAAATATGTTGAGTTTACCGTGGATGACGATTTCAATGTCCCTGATGTGAAGGGGGATATAGACAGACAGATAGCCAGCAAAGGACAGGTGACGATAGAAAACATAGACGTCATGGAGGGCAAGGCGCGCATCACAGGAACTGTGAGCTACGCCATCCTATACCAGACGGACCGGGAGGGGTATTCATTTGAGAGCCATGACGGAGAGCTGCCATTTGAGGAGACGATAAATGCAGATGAACTGTCGCTGGGAGATAAGGTTTCCGTACAGGGTGTGCTGGAGGATCTGTACGTGACCGTGATAAATTCCAGAAAATACGAGGTGAGAGGGCTTGTGGGCGTGAAGCTCTGGGCGTGCCAGCAGATCACCGCGGAGGGCGCCGTGGGCATAGCAAACGGCTCTGGTATAGAGTGCATGACGGAGAAGGTAAGCTTTACAAATCTTGCGGCGTCTTCCAGAGACATAATGAAGATAAAGGAGGACATAGAGATCCCGGCAAATAAGCCGAATATCGGACGTGTGCTGTGGGATCAGGTGAACTTCTCGGAGATAGAGAGCCGTGCCACGGACGTGGGGGTACATATAAGCGGCAAGATGGACATATTTGTCATATACAAGCCGGATGACGAGGTGGCTCCGGTGCAGTATGTCAGCGCCACGAGGGAGTTCCAGGACACTGTGAACTGCGATGGAATAGACGAGGATATGATACTGGACGATATGATAACCGCATCCCGCGGTTCGGTGTCCGTGCGTGCAAATGACGGCGGTGAGGACAGGATACTCCAGGTGGAGAGCAGCCTCAATGTGGACATCAAGGTGTACGAGGACGTGGAGGCAGACCTTCTCAAGGATATGTTCTCATATTCTGCGCAGGTCGATCCCGTCAGGAGCAGATTCAGCTACGAGAACCTTCTCATGAGAAACAATGCAAAGACGAGGGTCGTGAAGAAAGAGAGGCTCAAGAGCAGCCAGCCGTCCATTCTCCAGATCGTAAATGTGACGGGCAGTGTGGATATAGACGATGTCAGGCCGGCGGATGACGCCGTGGTCGTCGAGGGTGCTGTGAAGGCGGCAGTTCTTTATGTGTCATCGGATGACAGCAGACCTCTGTGTCAGATGGAGGTGGTAGCTCCATTTTCATACAGGGTGGAGACTGTTCCGCTCAGAACTCAGGATTCCATCAGGATTACCCCTGCACTCAATCAGATCACGGCGGCACTGCCGGGCAATGACGAGGTGGAGATAAAAGCCATAGTGGATATGGGAATGACCATATTTACCCGGAAAGAGATAGAGCTTATCGATGACATGACGGTGGCTCCGGTCGATATGAAGAAGAAAGCGGTGGCGCCAGGTATAGTGGGCTATGTTGTGCGTGACGGTGACAGCATATGGTCGATCGCAAAACAGTATTATTCCAGTCTTGATTCCATAAGAAAGCTCAACAGCCTTGAGGGGGATGACGTGAAAGCCGGTGACAGGTTGCTAGTGGTCAAATGTGCGGGAAAGAATTAGCTGTTGCCCTTCCAGTGTATATCGTATTTTCTCGGTGATCTGGGATCCTGGTCGGTGACAGCGGCTTCTCTGTAATATTCTTCGTATGGAACAGGGTTGTTGGTGATTCCAAGAATGTAATCGGATGACACGTTATATAACTCGGTGAGATATATAAGGTGATGGATTGGCAGCGCGCTTGCGCCCCTT
>ERZ1034871.1375-NODE-1375-length-12177-cov-4.383683_pt1 | contig 12177 bp, 10 predicted proteins | sample MGYA00520631_ERZ1034871 | MGnify/ENA primary metagenome ERZ1034871 (study PRJEB33766, sample SAMN09781721) | gut metagenome | biome: gut microbiome | host: Homo sapiens | place: Madagascar | study: EMG produced TPA metagenomics assembly of the PRJNA485056 data...
CTTTTAGTGCAATTGGTTCCACACCCGACTTTTTATATTCTGCCAGAAATACATCCACCTGATCCGAATTCATTTCCGAAAAAATCAGCATTTCTGCCGGAAATTCCGGACCGTCATATTTTTTTGCCTCTCTGGTAAATCCCTGTATCTGCGCCAGAGTGCCCAGTTTCTGGGAATAATCCTTGCGGGCAACATCTATGATACGGATGCCTAATGTCCTGCATACATTCTGAATCACTGCGTATTTATCCCGGTTTATACGAAAAAGTAATATTGTCTGTGCCATAATTTTCTCCCTGCTGATTCGCTGCCTTATCTGTGTCTGTTTTCATCAGACTCCAAACTCCCTGTAATCCTCCGGCAAAAAACGATGGTAAATGATATGGATTCCCTCATCCTTAAAACAATAATAATAGGGATCTTCCTCATCCTCCGCAAACCGGAACATCCAGTCGAATTCCCCATTTTCGATCTTCTGACATTCCACATGGGACGAATGTTTACAGAACAGTTCCTGGATCTCCTGCATGGTACAGCCATGCCTGCCAACCAGTTCCACCAGTTCCCGGATAAATTCATCCGGCTTTTCATGCTCATGGACATACACACTTCCCTGTTCCGGAATATAAAAACAGAAACGCTCTTTTTTTGCCGTCACACCTACATCCCCGAGTTTTTCCTGCCAGGTTTCCGGCAGATGCTGCAGGCGATGAAGCATTTGTTCTTCTCCCTCCTGCACGTCAAAAAAGTGATTCAGAGAGGACAGGGGATAGTATAACCGGATGGCTTCTTTTCGAAATCCCAGTTTTGCCTGTTCCTCTTTGATCGTGTCCGTCAGACTTTTTTCCAGCCGCTCGTATCCCATCCTGTCCTCCTGTATCTATAGCTGCATGATAAAATCTGCTTTACCGATCCTGCAGCAGAATCTGCCGTGTCTTGGGATCATCCGGCGGCAGATTGCAGTGCAGGACATGAAATCCTCCGGTCTGTGACCCTTCAATCACATTGATTGCCCCATTGTAGAGTCTTGTCTTTCCGGTTCCGATCTCATGATTCGTAAGCCCTGCCAGAAGCACATTGATTGCCGCTCCATGGGATACCGCAGCCACTGCCTGATGCCCCGTTGCCGCAAGAAGCTCTATCGCACGCTCCATGCGTTTCTGCACATCGGCAAACGGCTCCATTCCTTCGACATGGTCGCCTGCCGCAAGTGCAAAATACTCTTTTTTATCTTTTACCAGTTGTCCGGAAAACGGACCAAGATCCCGCTCAATCAGCTCCTGCATCGGCTCTACACCGTCTCTGCTTAACCCGATCTGTGCAGCAATCTCCTCCCCTGTGCAGTGTGCACGTTTCAGTGGGCTTGTATACACAGCTTCTATCCCCAGTCCCTGCAGCGTCTGCCCACAGCGTACTGCCTGTGCAATTCCTGCCGCATTCAGTTCTATATCTTCCCTTCCCTGAAAACGGTTGATATGATTCCAGTCCGTTTCTCCGTGTCGGATTAAATATATTTTCATTTTTTATGTTTACCAGCCTCAAAAAATTTCTTTGTCTCATATACAACCACACCATTTAAAGCAAACAGCGCAATCATATTCGGCAGTGCCATCAGACCATTGAAAATATCGGCAATTGTCCAGACAGCACTTACCGTCATATACGGTCCGATAAATACTGCCAGAATATAAATCCAGCGGAACACCATTACTTTTTTCATATTTCCACCGGTCAGATATTCCAGACATCTCTCACTGTAATAATCCCATCCAAGAATCGTTGTAAAGGCAAAAAATACCAGACACATCATCAGGACAAAAGAAGATACCACATGAGGGAACGGAAGTCCGTTCTGGAACGCATATGTAGTAACCTGAACGCCCTCGAGTCCATCCACCTGCCATGCTCCGGTCAGTACAATGGAAAGTCCGGTCAGTGTACAGATCACAATCGTGTCAATAAATGTACCTGTCATGCTGACAAGTCCCTGACGCACCGGCTCATGTGTCTGTGCTGCTGCCGCTGCGATCGGCGCACTACCAAGTCCTGCCTCGTTTGAGAAAATGCCCCTTGCAACACCGTTTTGCATGGCAACAAACATACTGCCTACCACACCACCGGTGACTGCACGCGGATGAAATGCGCCCTGCACAACCGTAACAACCGCTGCAGGGACTTTTGTAATATTACAGATAATTAAAATCAATGCAAATACAAAATATGCAACTGCCATAAACGGAACAACAATCTGGCTGACACTTGCTATACGCTTGATTCCGCCAATCAACACGGCACCCACACAAAATGCAAGGATCAGGGAAGCGATTACAACCGTCCAGGAATAAGTTCCGATTCCCGGAATTGCCATGGTATGAACCTTATTCGGGTCAAAAAAGTTCTGGATGGCACTGGCTATACCGTTCACCTGGCTGAATGTTCCGATTCCGAACAGACCTACACAGACTCCAAAAAAGGCAAAAATCTTTGCAAGCCATTTCCATTTCGATCCCATTCCCTGTTCAATATAGTAGAACGGACCACCCAGACTGTGTCCGTCTTTGTCAACTACACGGTATTTAATGGCAAGTAATCCTTCGGAAAATTTTGTTGCCATTCCGAAAAATGCCGCCACAATCATCCAGAACAATGCCCCCGGACCGCCTGCGCATACCGCAGTTGCCACGCCGACAATGTTTCCCGTACCGATCGTTGCACTCAGTGCCGTACATAAAGCCGCAAAACTGGATATTTCTCCCTTGCCGCCCTCTTCATTTTTGATCATCCACTTGAGTGCCAGCGGAAGCCTGCGCATCTGCAGGACTCCCAGACGCACGGTCAGTAAGATACCACCGCAGAGGATCAATACCATAAGCGGGACTCCCCAGACGAAGTTGTCCACGGTCTTTAAAAATGCATTGATTGTTGTCCACATAATTTTTCTCCTTATTTTCCTTTTTCAAAAGGCTTTTCCTGCGTACAAATGTGCTTTGTACGCGCACATTAAAAATTATACGCAAAACAGGAAACAAGTGCAAGAAAAAAATCATTTTTGTCGGTGAAAACATAAAATTCTGTTGCTATTTTAAATCAAAAAAAATATACTATAAGAAAAACAAATCAGATTTAAGGGGGAATTTTCCATGAAAACATTCATCGGCACAGGTGTGGGACAGCCGGAAGCTGCCGTGCATCAGGCAGTACAGGGACTTACATCCCCAAGTGCAATTCTTTTTATGGCTTCTTATGAACATTTCAAAGAAACTGCCTCACGCTTAAAAGAACTTTTTCCGGATACTCCGTGTATCGGAACGATCGGAACCAGACTCGTAAACGGACAGGTGAATGATTCCGGTCTTGCGGTTCTTGGATTTTTTTCTGATGTGAAGATCCGCTGTGGTATCATCACCGAAGCCAGCCGTTGTCCGGTTGCGGGCACAACGCAGCTTCTGAAGCAGATTGCAGAGATTTCTCCCGGCACAGACGATACGGTATGCGTGGAATATTGTACCGGCTCCGAAGAAAAGCTGGTAACCACGTTTACATCCTGTCTGGAAACAAAGGGCATCCATCTGGCAGGAGGCACCGTTTTCGGTGCCCCGGACGGCAAACCTCCGGTCGTTGCATATAACGGAGAATTATATGAAGATGCCTGCGTCTATGCACTGATCAAAAATACAACCGGAAAAATACGTGTATACAAAGAAAACATCTATGAAAAAACATCGGCTCAGAGTCACTTTGCCACAAAAGTCGATGTGTCCCGTAAAGCACTCATCGAACTTGACGGCAGACCCGCCGCAGACGTATACAGCGCAGAACTTGACATTCCCCGTGATAAAATCGTCGACAACGTACTGGTCAATCCTATGGGACGTGCGGTGGGCGATCAGGTTTTTATCTCTTCCATGAACGGAATGGATGCAAACGGCACACTGACCAACTACAAACGAATCAATAAAAACGACTGCATTTATTTCTTAAGCCTCGGTGACTACAAAGCAACGGAACAGCAGACACGCCAACAGATCCAGCAGGACGCATCCCATATTTCCCTGGTTTTATCCATTGACTGTATCTACCGGTACCTGCTCTACGAAAAAGAGGGATATTTTTCTACATATGCAAAAGACATGGCAGTTCTCGGACCACATCTCGGCATTGTCGGCGGTGGCGAACAGTATAATAACCAGCATGTAAACCAGACGATGGTCTGCGTGGTATTTGAATAGGAGGAACCTTTTATGTTTGGAAAAAAGAAAACCACAGGAGCCGCAACACCTGTTCCACAGGTTTCCAATAAAAAGAAAGTAGAAGATTATCTGACATCCATGTCTTTTCTCAGCCATTTTGTCATTGACAAAAAGGAATCTCTCGTAGAAGAAGAGATCAAGACCGTGCGCGAGATTGATAAAGTAAAAGACTCTTACACCGATGTCATTGAACACAATGCCTCGATCCGCGAAGCTGTTGATTCCCTGCAAAAAGAATTCGGGAAAATCGGAGAAATTTCCAGACAATTTACAGATGTAATCACCGGTGTGACCAGCGTATCCGATGATGCCATGCAGGATATCCGTGATCTGAAAGAAAGCTCTGCCAAAGTGGAAACGCAGTTCGCAGAGATTCATAAAATCTACGATGAATTTCAGGCCCGCTTTGATGAAATCCATGCAACCATGCAAAACATTGTCGGCATTGCAAACCAGACCAACCTGCTGGCATTAAATGCTTCCATCGAAGCGGCCCGTGCCGGTGAACACGGAAAAGGATTTGCCGTTGTTGCAGATGAAGTCACAAAACTTTCCATTGGCATCAAAGAACTGGTGGGTGATGTAAACAAAAGTATGGAAGGTTTGCAGACAAGCTCCGAAAATCTGACGCATTCTCTGCTGGATGTACAGGATGCACTGGATGCTTCCCGCACACAGATGGACACAACCGAAAATATCTTTTCCCATATCAATGATTCTGTGTCCGGCGTAGAAAATGTTCACCGCGGCATCAATGAGGTTGTGGAAAACTGCAGCGGACAGGTGGATCAGCTCCGGGAAGACATGGAAGCCCATGAAACCCATTATGCCCAGGTTCAGTCCGATATTGACGGCTTAAAGAGCCTGATGACAGAAAAGGGATTTATCTATGAGGACATTTCCAATATGATGGAACAGGCTGATCCATTGATCGAAAATATCAAAACGGAATTAAACAAATAAATCTCATTATTCCCCATCTTCTGCCCAGAGCCGTGCGCACCGCACGGCTCTCTGCCATCCCCTGAGCAGCTTTTTGCGCTCCCCTGAGTCCATTACCGGTTCAAACCTTCGTCCCAGCTGCCAGTTTTCCCGGATTTCATCCCTGTCTTTCCAGTAACCTGCCGCAAGTCCTGCCAGATATGCCGCTCCGAGTGCTGTTGTCTCAATACATTCCGGTCGAAGTACTGCCGCATCAATGATATCTGCCTGAAACTGTACAAGCATGTTATTTGCACTGGCTCCTCCGTCCACACGCAGACCGTTCAGCGTCACGCCGGCATCCTCTTCCATGGCGTGAATGACATCTTTCGCCTGATAGGCAATAGACTCTAATGTCGCACGGATAAAATGTTCCTTTTTGCATCCCCGTGTCAGCCCGACAATCGTTCCGCGCGCATACGGATTCCAATACGGTGCCCCCATGCCGGCAAATGCAGGAACAATATAAACACCATTGGAATCCGGGACTCTCTTGGCATATTCCTCGGACTGTCCTGCGGTACGGATCATACGCATCCCGTCCCTCAGCCACTGGATGGCCGCCCCTGCCACAAAAACACTTCCCTCAAGTGCATATTCCACTTCCCCTGCAGTACCCGCAGCAATGGTTGTAAGCAGTCCATGTCTGGAAATGATTGGTTCCTTTCCGGTATGCATCAAAAGAAAACAACCGGTTCCATAGGTATTTTTTACATCCCCTTTTTCAAAACAGCACTGTCCGAACAATGCCGCCTGCTGGTCTCCTGCCACACCCATCACAGGAATTTTACCGCCAAAAATCTGCTCCTGTGTCTCTCCGAAGAAACCACTCGACGGCCGCACTTCCGGCAGCATTTCTTTGGGAATGCGAAACAGCTCTAATATCTCTTCCTCCCAGCAGCATCTGTGTATGTCAAACAACATGGTTCTTGCCGCATTCGTATAATCCGTGACATGCACCGCCCCTTTTGTCAGATTCCAGATCAGCCATGTATCCACCGTGCCAAACAAGAGTTCCCCTTTTTCTGCCGCCTCACGCGCGCCTTTCACATGATCAAGAATCCATGCGATCTTGCTTGCAGAAAAATAAGCATCCGGCACCAGGCCTGTCCGCTTCTGCAGCATCGGTCCATATCCTTTTTCTTTCAGTTCATCAATCTGTTCTGCCGTGCGCCGGCACTGCCAGACGATCGCATTGTATACGGGTTCCCCGGTCTTTTTATCCCAGACGATTGTGGTTTCGCGCTGGTTTGTGATGCCAATGGCACGGATATTTTTGGATGATGCCCCGATATTCGCCATTGCCTCTATGGCAACCGACATCTGGGAGGACCAGATTTCCCTCGGATTCTGCTCTACCCAGCCCGGCTGCGGGTAAATCTGTGTAAATTCTTTCTGTGCCATCGTGACGATTTTTCCTGCATGATCAAACAGGATACAGCGGGAACTTGTCGTTCCCTGATCCAGTGCCATAATATATTCTTTCATCATCTGTAATCCCCCATATGATTTTCCTGTAGCTTTTCTTTTTCCTATTTTACTGCATATTCCCATTTATCACCAGTTTATTTTCTCGTCAATTGTGGTTTTAACAACATATTTTCCATTTGCTTTCTGATAAATTACTTCTTGCTTACAAAATAAAATCAAAGGAGTATCTTATTATGGAACATAAAATGTTTTGCTATCAGTGTCAGGAAACCGCAGGATGCAGCGGCTGCACCCAGATGGGTGTCTGCGGCAAAAAGCCTGAAGTAGCAGCTATGCAGGATCTGCTCGTCTATGTGAGCAAGGGATTATCCGCGGTCACAACCCAGCTGCGCAAAGAAGGAACAAAGGTTTCAGAAGAAACCAACCACTTGATCACCTGGAATCTGTTTACCACCATCACAAATGCCAACTTCGACAATGAGGCGATCATCGCACGGATTCATAACACTCTGTCCGTGCGCCGCACACTCATTTTACAGGTAAAAGATACCTCAGGTCTGCCGGAAGCTGCTTTCTGGGATATAAAAACAAAAGATGGCTCTGACGCATCGGATGATGTGCTCTTTGCCAAGGCAAAAGAGGCAGGGGTTCTCTCCACAAAAGACGAGGACATCCGCAGTCTGCGTGAACTGATCACTTACGGATTAAAAGGTTTGTCCGCTTACTCCAAGCACGCCAATGTACTGCTTTCGGATGATCCGGAAATTGATGCCTTCCTGCAGCGGGCACTCGCTGCAACACTGGATGATTCCCTCACAGCCGATGACCTGGTCGCACTCACACTGGAAACCGGAAACTATGGTGTCAGAGGCATGGCGATGCTCGATACTGCAAATACCAGTGCCTATGGCAATCCTGAAATTACCAGAGTGAATATCGGTGTTGGAAAAAATCCGGGAATTCTTGTCTCCGGTCATGATTTAAAAGATCTGGAAATGCTTCTGGAACAGACACAGGGAACCGGTGTAGATGTGTATACACACTCAGAAATGCTTCCTGCCCACTACTACCCAGCATTCAAAAAATATCCGAACTTTGTCGGAAATTACGGAAATGCATGGTGGAAACAAAAAGAAGAATTTGAACGTTTCCACGGACCAATTCTGATGACAACCAACTGTATTGTTCCACCAAAGGACAGCTACAAAGACCGGCTGTACACCACCGGTGCTGCCGGCTATCCGGGATGCACACACATTGATGGCGAAATCGGTGCACAGAAGGATTTCTCGGCACTGATCGAACAGGCGAAACACTGTTCTGCTCCGGAAGAACTCGAGCACGGTGAAATCATTGGTGGCTTTGCCCACAATCAGGTACTTGCACTTGCCAGCCAGATTGTTGAGGCCGTCAACTCCGGCGCGATCAAAAAATTTGTCGTCATGGCAGGATGCGATGGACGGGCAAACTCCCGCAATTACTATACGGATTTTGCCAGAGCACTTCCAAAAGATGCGGTTATTTTGACTGCCGGCTGTGCCAAATACAAATATAATAAACTGAATCTCGGCGATATCAACGGAATACCGCGTGTCCTTGATGCCGGACAGTGTAACGATTCCTACTCTCTGGCTGTGATTGCCCTGAAACTGAAGGAAGTATTCGGTCTCGATGATATCAACGATCTGCCGATTGTCTACAACATTGCATGGTATGAGCAAAAAGCAGTGATTGTGCTGCTGGCACTGTTGGCACTGGGTGTAAAAAATATCCACCTGGGACCGACCCTTCCGGCATTCCTTTCCCCGAATGTGGCAAAGATCCTCACGGACACGTTTGGCATTGCCGGAATTGGTACCGTAGAAGATGATTTAAAACTGTTTTTTGGCAAATAATCCACAAAGTCTGTTTTTTGTCTGTTTTCCTTTGACAAACGGTATTTATGAGAGGTATGATTATTATACAATTTAACGATTTTGCATATTTGGCAGAAGGAGAACATTACATGAACGAAAAACAGTATTTACGAGCCAACAAGCGGGTATTTCTCGCTGTCACCATTATCTTTGCCTATATCATGCTGACCATGCTTGCTGCACTGGCGGCCAACCACGGTGACCACTTTGTCCGGATTGTGATCCAGTGTCTGGTTTCGGTCGGTGTGATTATCATTTCCGCATTGGGCTATCTGACCCGAAAGGAGACGCACACCTGTGCCATCATCCTGACAACCGCCATGATGGTCGGTTATGCAGCTGTTGCTTTACTAAATACCACGGAAGGGACATGGGCTTACGCGCTTCCCCTCGTTATTGCCGCCATGGTTTATCTGGATGAACGGCTTATGAAAATAATAAACAGCGTATTTCTGCTTGTAAATATCGTCCGTCTGCTGCTCGGTTTTGGCTCTCACGCATCTGCTGCACTGCCCAACAAGGTGCTGGCACTGTTTGTCCTGCTCCTTGTTGCATACGCTTCTATCAGTATTACACGGATGCTTGTATTTTTCTTTGATGAAAACATGACTGAGATTACAGAAGCTGCGGATAAGCAGAAGAAAAACCACGATCAGATGCTTCTCGTTGCCGAAAATATTTCCCGGCATTTTGGGGAAGCAATGACTGTGCTTGACAGTTTGGAAAACAGTATTGAGGTCAGCCATAGTTCTATTCAGGAAATTGCAGACAGCACCGAAAGCACCGCTGAAGCCATCCAGAAACAGGCGGTTATGTGTTCCAATATTCAGGGCAACACCGATGCGGCAGAAGCCGGCATCCACCAGATGATTGAAGCCGCACATGAAACGGATGCTACTGTAAAATCCGGTGCACAGGTCGTCCTGGAATTAAAGGAACAGGCACAGAACGTGGAAGAAGCCAGCAATATCACGGTACAGGTCATCCAGAGCCTGACTTCAAAAGTCGAGGATGTCCAGAGCTTTGTCGGATCCATTATTGAAATTTCCAACCAGACAAATCTGCTTGCCTTAAATGCTTCCATTGAGGCTGCGCGTGCCGGGGAAGCCGGAAAAGGGTTTGCTGTGGTGGCCGATGAAATCCGCCAGCTTTCCGAACAGACAAAAAATGCCTCTGCCAACATTACAGAAATTATCGACAAATTAAACGATGACACAAAACGTGCCAACGAAAGTATCGAAAACTCAGTTGCTTCCGTAGAAAAGCAGAACGAACTGATTGAAAATACACGGGAGAAATTCGGCAATGTCGGTGAAACCGTTGAACACCTGATGGAAGATATCCATACGGCAGAAGAAAATATCCAGAAAATCCTTGATGCCACGAATGTTATTTCCGATAATATTACCCACCTCTCCGCCACCGGTGAGGAAGTGGCTGCCTCTTCCACCGAAGGGCTGCGTATGGCAGATTCCACGGTGGACAATATGAAGGGCTGTAAAAAAGTTCTGGAGAATATTTACATGCTTGCAGAAGATATGAAAGATTCCGTAGAGCACAAAGAACTCGGATAACTCTGTCTGCCAAAAAGCCGGACGCTGTTTACACAACGTCCGGCTTTTTAATGTTTACAGAAAATACAAAAGTGACAGGCAAACGGCCATGCCAAGGAATGCCATCCGGTACAACAGCACATTTGCATACCGGATATCTTCCGGTTCCACTGGACGCAGGGCATCCCCTATCGTCGGTTTCTTTACAGTTTTTCCAAAATAACTGGCATCCCCTGCCAGCTGAATGCCAAGGCTTCCCGCACAGACACTCTCGGTCTGCGCAGAATTCGGGCTGGCATGTTTCCGGCTGTCCCTTCTCCAGATCTTCCATGCCCCGGTCCCGCTAAAACATTTCCCCGGAAGGAAGCTTGCCACGATCATAAGCAGTGCCGCCACGCGGGACGGAATGAAATTTACCACATCATCCAGCTTTGCCGCAAACCTTCCAAAATACAAGTTCTTTTCATTCTTATATCCCACCATGGAATCCATGGTATTCACCGCCTTATAGGCAAATCCAAGCACCGGTCCGCCGACTGCCAGATAAATCATCGGCGCAATCACACCGTCGGATGCATTTTCCGCAACGGTCTCAATTGCTGCCTTTGCCACACCTGTTTCATCCAGTTGTTCCGTATCACGCCCAACGATCATGGACACTGCCTTTCGCGCTGCCGGCAGATTCTGCTTTTGCAGCTGCTCATATACCTTCATGCTTTCGACTTTCAGACACTTTGTAGCAAGAATCTGATAGGTCATAATGGCTTCCACGGCACAGCCAATCGCCGGATGCAGCCCGTATGCCCCCTCAAGGATAACGGCGGCCACACCGGTTGTCCATGCGATAACAATCACAACCATCGCAAACCCGCGCAGAAATTTTTTTGTGTCTGACAGTTCCTTTTTATTCAGTTTTTCCAGTGATGCGATCAGATTACCAATCAGACGGATCGGATGGGGCAGCCAGTGCGGATCGCCAAACAACAGATCCAGCACAAACCCAAGAAACATCGCAAAGAAATGATAACTCATACTTTTTCTTTTAACTCCATTTTATTCTCTTGTAAGGACAGGCGCAGATGATAGCCCTCGGCGTTTTTTACCTGATACGAAAAATAATCACCGCCACAGTAGTGCGAAAGCAGCGCCATGATCGTACCCCCGTGAACCACAGCCGCCACCGGAAGCGGCTCCTGTATCATACAGTTGTCTTCCGTTTCCCGGCACTTTGGACACGCTCTGTATGCCAGCTGCTGCCGGATCTGTTCCATAACCAGCTCCATCCCATCCACACATCTTGCGATAAAAGCCTCCCGGCTCTCACCTCCCGGAAATGCCAGCGTTCCACCACTGTCAATCCATGCCTGATAGCGCAAATCTCCATTCAGCTGTGCATAATTCTTTCCTTCAAATTCTCCAAAATCCATTTCACGCCATGGATCAATTTCGATCTGTGGAATTTGCGGAAATAAAATTTCTGCGGTCTGCCGGCAGCGAAGCATGGGACTTACAAATACATATGGCATATCCCATGTCCTGCATACCTGTGCCCATTGGTCTTTTCTTTTCTCCAGCTGCTGTCTGCCGTCCTCCGAAAGCGGTTCATCCGTCTGTCTGCCAATATACCGGTGTTCTACATTTCCCAGCGTCATTCCATGCCGGATCAGATACAGTTCTATTTGATTCTCTGTCCAATTCCACATACAATCCGTTCCACCCTTTCTGCTTTTGCTGCAATTTCACAAAGCAGCCGTCCCAGCCGCTCACGATATTCCCGCTCGAACGAATCAAGCGGCACAATTCCATTGCCTACTTCATCGCAGATAATTACTGTATCCGGATGTTTTTCCAGATAAGCCATACTTTCTGCTTCCGGGGATAGAGACTTCGGGGCACTTTCCTGCAATTTCTTTCGAAACCATTCTTCAAAATTGTCCCAGATCCGTGCTTCCTCGATGCCCCGCACCTGTGTTACATATGCTTTTTTTCCCTGAGCAGTGCCGCCAATGTATAATTCCATACTTCAAACTCCAATTAGAATTGATA
>ERZ1034871.1385-NODE-1385-length-12127-cov-7.707008_pt1 | contig 12127 bp, 8 predicted proteins | sample MGYA00520631_ERZ1034871 | MGnify/ENA primary metagenome ERZ1034871 (study PRJEB33766, sample SAMN09781721) | gut metagenome | biome: gut microbiome | host: Homo sapiens | place: Madagascar | study: EMG produced TPA metagenomics assembly of the PRJNA485056 data...
CGGCGGCGCGCAAGGCGTGAGAAACGCGCAAGATGACGCCACGCCAAAGCGAGAGCAAGACGATAATCAACAAAAAGCACAAGCTCCTGACAATCAGCTTGAAACAACTACAGATAGGGCAGGGGAGAAGTCGGTTGCGGAGGCTCCCGAGGCCAGTAGTCAGCAAGCTGTCGAGGCGCAAGAAGGCACGAGCGTGAAGGAGGATGTAGCCGACGCGCGCGCCAACAGGCCCATAGGAGGTGAGCGTCCGCGCGAGGAAGCTGACAATGAGGGACAGCGCCGTGGCCGTCCTCAGAAGGAGAATACGATGAAGACCTACCAGATACAGAAAGACGATTCCGCCGATTCATGGGATCTCTTCCTCGACCTCGCCAAGCAATATAAGACGGGCGGTGGCCGTCCTGCCACGATATACATCGACCCGACGCTCAAGAACATCCTCGACCGCCTGAAGTACCCGCTCTCGCTCACCACCTCGTCCATCCTGTCGAGCATCGTGGCGCGTTTCATCTACGACCACGAGGACGACGTGCGCAAGGCTCTCTTCTCGCAGAACATATTCTGACGCGGCATAATGTACCAACACCAGTTTCCCGTTGATTTTTTTTACTGACATCTAAATCATATTATCTTTTATTCGAAATCCGCAAGGTCTAAATAATCGGCCTTGCGGATTATTTATATTTTCCCCCAATCGCCTTTTCCTCAATCTTTTATATTCGTCATCGCGCCCGCGACAAAAGAATGAAAACTTGTGCCTCGCGGCGACAATTCATTGATTTGTCAGCGCGAGCCTGGCATGGGAATTTCCGGTCAAAATACCATTCACGGTGGCAGATCGTCTCAAACCTATTTGCGTAATCGCCCACCCAAATGTCATCCCGCGTTACCCTATTTAGTTAGGCGATGAGGAATCAGACAGCATGAAGCTAAGAGTGTCGCACAGCGAACGAAGACGATGAAGTGGAAGATGTTTTTTTTGAAACATGAAAAAAAAGTACCATAAATAATAGACGATTTCATTTATAATAGTTAACTTTGTGATTGAGTTGTAGCGTGTTTGTTAATACAGACATGCCATTGGCTCGAAAGAAAAGCGTATTGAGCGTTATCCTAGAATAGAAATGTGGTAGTTTCGAAATCTGCTTGGATAGTGAACAATGCTGCTCACGCTATGGATTATTATATCCTGTCAAAGGAGATAATATACCCATTTGGCGTGGGCTATTGTTTTACACCGGCAGATGGGTCTTACCACAACCTCTATTCTGGCGTACGACAATAGTCCCACGCCAAATTTCTCATTAAAAAATAATATCAACTTTAGGGACGGGTTGCGAGAAAACTATATGGATTGATATGATAATGAAAAACCAATCGCACTTGTTATTCTTGATATTGGCTATGTTCACTTGTATTCTAACCTCGTCATGTGGTGGTGACAACAAGGTGAGATTGTCTTGGAGTGAAGTCAAGCCAGAGGAGCAAGGCAAGTTTAAGGTTAACTTCTATGTGGAAAATTCTGGTAGCATGAATGGCTATATGTGTGCTGGCTCAGAGTTCAAGAATGTCGTCCACTATTATGCCAACGAACTGGAAGACATAGCCGACACCACCAGTCTGTATTTCATCAACTCACAGATTATACCATACCGTGGGGATATTGATGACTATACCCTTGGCATGACTCCTTCAAAGTTCGACAGTTATGGCGGAGTGACGTCATCATCGTCCATAGACAAGATGCTTGGTCTTGTCGTTGACAATATTGACAGCAACACAGTGTCAATATTCATATCAGATTGCATCTTGGCAGTGCCGTTTGGTGAAGCTGATAAATATTTCAGCATGGCAAAGGACAATGTAAAGAAAGTGTTTGTTAAGGCGCTAAAGAAGGACAAAAACTTAGGCGTGGAAGTCTTATGTCTTAAATCTCATTTCAACGGCACGTATTATCAATATGGCAAAGCTCCAATAAAGATAGACCATCCGCGACCTTACTACGTTTGGATTGTTGGACCGCAAAGTCTCATTGGATTGATAGACAAGAAAATAGACAAGTCAGAGCTGCAAGGCTACAAAAATGAAGTAGGCTATTCTACCTGTTCTCGCATTCCTTTCACCGTTGTAAATGAGCATGGAAAGGCAGGCACTGCGACATCAGTCCAATCGCAAGTGAAAGGCAGAAAGGCAAGGTTCATACTGTGGGCCGACTTGTCTTCCTGTCTGCAAAACGAGGCGGTATTGGAGGATCCTGGCAATTACCAAACTGACCCTAAGGTCATGATTGAGCAAGTGCGCAAGACAAACACGCCAGGTTATACTCATGAAATGTTCTTGGCCATATTCGATAATGCCCACCTTGATGAAAATATCGTGCTCAAGCGACAGCCTATGCCATCATGGGTTTCCAAAATCAGCGATGTGGCCGGGCAGGACCTTAACAAGACAGCAGGCATAAAATATATTATAGGTGGCGTGTCTGACGCTTATAATAATGTAACGCAGCAGAATGGAATAAAAATCTCTATAAAGTAAAAGGTATGGGTGAAAAATTAGCTGTAATTTACAGTTCCTTGTTTGAGAACTGGTATGGTGTGGATCTTTCCGATTATATTTGGGGACAATCCTCGCCAGTCCAAGACGCGAACCTTTACGCGAATTTTGGGTTTTGGATGCTGGCCACGACTGTGTTATGCGGCATATTGTATTATAAGGTGTTTGACAGGTATTCCTTATCCCATTGGTGGTGTTGGTTGATAGCTATGGCTGTGCCAATGGCTTTCAATTTTTTCTACGGCTACGTGACGCTTGCCAACCAGTATAATGAAGGGTTGATGATTGATGAGAAGCAGAATGATTTAGGCTTCACGTCTTTGGACTTTGTCAATTTCGGCCTGGCGAATATGCTGATGTCCGTGTTTGTATTCATCGGTTTCACGGTGATTATGAAACTGCTTTTCAAGTTCACTCCATTGCAGAGTGACTGTTCACAAGCCCCATTATGTAAATAGTAGAAATCATGGCAAGATTGTTTATTTTTGGCATTGGTGGAACCGGCGCGCGCGTACTGCGCTCCTTGACAATGCTGATGGCGAGTGGTGTAAAATTGGGAGTTGATGAAGTGGTGCCAATCTTGATTGACCCAGACGCTGGCAACGCTGACCTGACTCGCACTACAAGCCTTCTCAACGATTATGCGAATATAAAGCAATGCTTGACGCAGCCAAACGAGAACAAGTTTTTCGGTACAGGCATTACCAATGTGACGACAAACTATTACATGGAACTGAAAGACACCTCTTCCATGAAATTTGCCGATTATATTGGGTTGAAAACCATGGACAAGGCAAGCCGAAGCATGACGGAAATGCTGTTTTCGGGCGAAAACCTCGACTCTGACATGAAAGTGGGTTTCAAGGGCAATCCAAACGTTGGAAGTGTCGTGCTTAACCAGCTTGTCGGGACAGATGCTTTTCAGGCGTTCGCTTCCTTGTTTTCCGCTGGCGACAAGATATTCATTATAAATTCCATCTTTGGCGGCACTGGGGCAAGCGGATTTCCGCTTTTGCTGAAAATACTCAGGGGAAGCACCCCAAGCGATTATGCCAAGGCAAGCGTCATAGCATCTTCCGTGATAGGAGCGGTGACGGTGTTGCCTTATTTCACTATTAAGTCTGCGGAGGAGTCGAAGAGTAAAATCAACTCTTCTACATTCTTGTCAAAGGCAAAATCCGCGTTGGCCTATTATGAGGAGAACATCTATGACAACAAGCAGATAGACCAGCTCTACTTCATTGGCGACGACATGATGTCAGAGCCTTATGAGAACAACGAGGGTGGACCAGACCAACGAAACGCCGCTCATCTCGTGGAGATGATGGCTGCCACGGCCGTTGTGGATTTCAGCAATGTGGACGGCGGCACCCGACCCGACCGTCCCTGCTCAAAGGAGCTTGGCTTAAAGGTAAATGATGATGGTGACGACCCAGCGGTCATCACGTTCGACAACTTTTACGAAGGTTTGCGCGACATGCTTTTTGGCCCTATGGTGGAGTTCGCGATGATGGCCAATGTTTTCCATTATCGCTTTGATGACGTGAAGAGCGGTACGCTGGATGCTAACCAAAGTGGAGATTTCAAAGATATATTTTCTTCTGCTTTCATAAAGAATCTAAGAGGCTTTCTTGAAAATTACCGTGCTTGGCTCGCAGAAATGGAAGGCAACAAGAGAAGCCTGAAACTGTTCAACCTCAACAGTGCCGCGGATCCGTTCATGCTGGTGACTGGAGTCGCGCCAAAGAAATCTGGCTGGTTTTCAAGGGCGAAGTATAATTTGCTTTTCCACCAATTGAATGAAGCGGCTAAGCGTATTACCAAAGTCAAAAAAGAAGATCCAAACGCGTTCATGGAGATGTATTCCATGGCGCTGCGGGAGCTGGTAACAAATAAATTCAAATAGTACGATTATGTCAAAAGTACTTCGCCTTTTCAAAAATGGCATCGACAGCATAAGCGATTGGCAGGAACAAGTCAATTACGCCTACGACTCCTCCAACCGCGCCCAGATCAAAGACACGATCAAGGCATCAAAGTTTTACGACATAACATCCATCCCGTCGCCTTTCGCCCGTATGCAGCTGGTGAAAGACGCGTTTCGCGAAATCGTGAAGACTGGCAATTTGGACGCGGACGACATCTACGGCCGCACCGTTTCCGATACGCTCGACGTGGGTGAGCTGTTCTTCAACATAGACAAGTTCTCCGACAAGCTAAAGATAGTTGCGGTCGACTTGCGCTCCATGGCAACCAAACTTAAGGAGGACGAGGTGGACGAAAGGCACCATTCTTTGGGGGACACGTTGCTGAAATACCTTGAATCCGACAGCAAGTCGTTCAACTTCTCCAAAATGGACAAGATATACTTGCTGAGATACGACAATGGCGACAATCATCTCCAGGTAATAGGAGCCACGTCGCCAAGGACCTTGTTCTTCAGCACGGCCAACAAGTTGCAAGCCATCTCCGAAGTGTTCAGTTTTGGGCAGGACAAGCCTTTCGACATGGATTTCGCGCCGCTTTACAAGAGGGACTTCGAATACGTGAAACTCTGGTTCTACTTGCGCAACACCATTCCTGCCTTTGCCAGGGATTTCAAGGAGGTGGACGATTACCTGTCGCTGGTGAGAGACCGCTATCCCATTGACAAGAGGCAAATATTGGACAACATCCAGACAGCCGACGATTTTGAGCAGATAGAAGTGGGCACCACCGACCACGTGGAAGTGACGGGATTCCAGATATTGAAGAAGAAACTAAAACCTTGTGTTGACAGCGACTTTGAGATTGCCTCCAAGTTGCTCGATGATATCAACCATCCCTTCCCCTTGGTCCTTCCTGTTGAAGCCGGCATCAACTATGCCAACTTGAAATACACCGAGGATAAATGGGGAGACAAGAACAAGGCCCCATATTATGACGACAACGAATTGAACAACCGCAAATTGCCCAACCCTGGCAACTTGCGACAGCCGTGGCTTACGATTTCAGATTTTCTTGAAGATTATATCGTTAAGGTTCCGCACACTCTGAACAGCGAGAATTTTTTCTCGGGCAACATTTTCTTCCGTTTCAACGAAAGTCAGATGTCATACTTGCTTCCGTTGAAAAAGCGATTTTTTGATTATTTCACCACTGCCGACTTGATGGGGACAGTGAATGGCCACAACATGATAGAGATGGAGACCAAGCCTTCATCGGGTGTCCGTGTCACTTTGCGTGTGCCAATCAGGGGAAACGGGCAGGTGAGGTGTGTGGTCTATTCCCGCACCTACTATGACAACGACAACCACGACTGCATGCCCGACCGTGAACGAAACGAGGGAGCGGTTCGTGAGTTCGATTTTGCAGGGCTTGTAATGCCAAACTTTAAGTTTGCCATCGACAACGACGCTTTCTACACATTGTCATGCGTCTGCCGTCGTGACCTTGATTTCGATTATCATGTGTTCAAGGGAAGCAACGAAATAGACACACCATGTGCCGTGAGGAATCCCTGTGACACCACGAGCGAGCCATATAAGGCAAAGAATTATACCTTGGAGCACAAGGCTTTCGATTACATCCAAGTCTCTGATGTCAACAGGGAAGTACAAGGCATAATAGTACCTATATTCAAGAACAGAATAGGTAATCGCCAGTTCGATTTCTCCGTTGACTTGGGCACGTCAAACACGCTGGTGGAATATGCCGTTCCAAACAGTAGCACTGGCAAGATAACCCCCATGGTATTCGGTTTCGACAAGACAGACTCTCAGGTGTGTCAGATGTTCCTGCAAACAGTTAATGACGTTGCGCACGTAGAATTGGACTTGCTGGATGAGATTCCCATGATGGAAAAAGACTTCTTACCCGGAGAATTGGGGACAGGGAGCGATTTCCGTTTCCCAAACCGTACGGTGCTGTCTGCCAAGCGCAACATTGACTGGAACGCTCGTGTAGACGCTTTTGCCTTGGTGAACATACCTTTTACCTACGACAAGCGAAAGAACTTGACTTACAACCAGATGTATTTCGACATCAAGTGGGGCAATGACCTGGCTTCGAAGACCATTTTGGAGAAATACATCGATTGCCTGATGCTGATGATTCGCAACAAGGTCGTCTTGAACGATGGAGACTTGAAAAAGACCAAAATCACATGGTTCTATCCTATCAGCATGGAACAGGCCCGCATGGCCGACTTGAAGAGAATTTGGGATGAATCGTATAAGAAGTATTTCGATGAGTATGGGGTCACGGCTTCGGTCACGGAGTCGTCCGCGCCTGTCAAGGCATTCTACGAGACTAACCCTAATGCCTCGCAAATCGTTTCCGTTGACATTGGCGGCGGCACCACTGACATGGCATTCTCCAAGAATAAGGGTGAAGTGAGCTATGTCACGTCGTTCAGGTTCGCGACAAACGACCTGTTCTCCACGCCATTCTCCAAGGTTAATTCCCTCAATGGCATCGTGGAGCACTTCAAGCAAAGTTTCAGGAATGTCTTGGCAAACAATGGCCAACTCAAGGAGTTGCTTGATGTCTTTGACAATGAAGACAATCAGGATCCTGTCAACATGGCTTCCTTCTTGTTTAGCTTAAAAGACAATTCGCTGATTGCCAAAAACGACATCAATGTCAGGAGTGTGAACTTCCTGTACAACCTGCAAGCCGACGACAAGTTCAAGATCGTGTTCTTGCTTTACTATTCTGCCATCATCTACCATCTCGCGAAGATTGTCAAGGTAGCCAATCAAGGCTGTGCAGAGAATGAAACGTTCATGCCACGTCACTTGACTTTCAGTGGCAACGGCAGCAAGATTGTCATGGCTCTGACACCCGACGTGGCAGGTGTGCTTACCAACTACACGCGTATGTTGATAGAGAAAGTGTCGGGAATTGCCTGTCCCCATTTGTGCATCCTTGGCCTGTCAGACGGATCCGCGCCAAAAGAAGCCACGTGCAAGGGCGGCCTGATGACCGATGGCAACATCGATGACCGTGGAAAGTGCGTCATCTTGAAAGCCACAGGAGACGGCTTCGCCGATTCCGCAAAGGAATACGGAGCCATCACCAACGCGTATGAGGATGATGTCGTGGACGAGGTTTCCAGATTCTTCGATTTTATATTTGTTGACATGAACAAGGCTTTCAATTTCTCTAATAACTTTCAGATGAGCCAAAAGTCGCTGGATTTGGCAAAGGATGTGTGCAAGCAGAATCTTGACACTTACCTGGCCAAAGCCCTTGACGCACATCGCGAGCGGAAAGGAGAGCAGATAGAGGAAACAGCGTTCTTCTACCCGGTGAAGGGAGCCTTGTATGCGTTGACCGACAAGATTTTTACGGTTTTACATTCTAAAGAATATTGACATGAAGCATTTTGCATTATTGATAGTCATTTGCCTGTTTTCAGTATCCGTAATGGGAGAAACGGCGGCAGACAGCATTGAAGCACAAGCCACAGCCAAGCACGACAGTACCGCAGCAGCCGTCGAAGGTAAGACTGGTTCCGTGGAAAGCGATCAGAATACGTCAGTGCGACAAAAGGTACAAGAAGATAGGTTGTTGCTTGCTTCTTCTTGTGCCAGCATCGTCGCACTGGCAGGTATGGTGATAATGTCGTTTAGGCTTAAGAGGGAAAGCGGCAAGCGCAGACAGTTGAAAAGAGAACTTGAGCAATTGAAGCAAGTTTCATTGTCACAAAAGCAAGTCCCCCTGGCAAGAAGACCATCGGGCGAGGCAGAGGCGGAAAGAAGAATGTCGGAGAAATTAAAGGCTTTACAGGAAAGAATAAGCTTGATAGAGGCAAGGCTACAGGCTATCGGACAGCAGTCGCCGAGGGAAAACGGTTTGTCGCAAGTCAAATATTTTGGGATAAACTCTAAAGGCTATTTCGTGAAAGCTTTTAACACGTCTGATATTGCCAAGCCTTTCAAGGTGACTTTTGATGACCCTTCTTTGAGTAAGGGAAAATTTGAGTTGATAGACCTGAACAGAATTAAGTCTGCTGACCAAATTGATCAAGTGGTACAACTTACCGTCGACTCCAAGAAAATTAAAGATGCCCAGGCAATCATCTCGCAAGGTCATGGAACTGTGGTAAGGGATGGCGACCTATGGAAAGTGGTGGAGAAGTTGAAACTCAAATTGAATTGATATGATTGTCGTAGGAATAATAGTACTTGTGGTCATCGCCTTTCAGGTATCTTTCTTTGTGAAGAACTTGAAAAGGATGCTCATGTTTCGTAACATCTTTTCCGCACCGTCGTCGTGGGCTATTAAGACAAATGAAGATCGTCAGACGGTATCAGGAATTAAGGGAGATGGTAACTCTATATTTGAGCTGATAAAAGATAACATCAACGACTATTTGGGTAACAGCCAAGGCTCGGTTATTGATTATAACATCTTGAAAGATGCGGTTGACAGAAACTGCGAGACTATAGAGGATGAGATCAATGCCCAGATGCCAGTGCCGCTTTATTGTGGCCTTGCTGGCACAATGGCAGGTGTGATCGTGGGCTTGTTCAGCTTGCTACATGAAGACAGCATATCCAGCTTGATGACAAGCGGATCAAAGTCGGTGGAAAGCGCGACCTTGGCCATGAATGGTGCCGCCAGTGGCATCAACGACCTGCTGGCAGGTGTCGCGTTGGCAATGGTGGCGAGTATATTTGGAATCTTGTTGACGACTGTCAACTCCGTGCTCTTCAAGCGTCTTAAGAGAGAGGAAGAGAAAGGTAAAAACAAGTTCCTGTCATGGGTGCAGTCTATTTTGCTGCCAAAGCTCCCCAACGACATCTCAGATTCCTTCTCCAGGTTTGTTGACAATCTCAACAGGTTCAACGACACGTTCAGGGAAAACACTCAGGGACTGGGACAGACCTTGAAACAGATCAATGAGTCTTATTCCATACAGGCAGACATCATCAAGACCATTCAGCAAATGAATGTGACCAAGATGGCTACGGCTAATGTCAAGGTGTTGAATGCTCTCAGTGCTTGTACCGACAAGTTGGAACAGTTTAATTTCTATCTTAACAGCATCGAGGGCTACACCAATGAGATAGAGGCTTTCCGGAGACAACTGAGCTCAGAGACCAACATGGTCTACCTCCTTATGGAGTTGAAAGACACATTGTCGAGCATAAAGAACTTCTTCAAGACGGAATTGGGTGAAATCGACCAGCGCAAGCAAGCGATTGGAAAGTCCGTCGATAATGTGGACGAATATGTCAAGGGGGCCTTGGAAAGGCTCAAGACATCTTCTTCAACGTCGGTCGATGAACTGAAGAAGGCTATCGACGATCATGCTCAAGGTCTGCAAACCTTCCTTGATCAGGAGAAGCAGATGCTTCAAGACATGAGCCAAGAGGTGCGCAATGAGTTTGACAGGCAGATAAGCCAAATACCTAACCTTGCCAAGCGGCTGGAGGATATTACCAAGCTTCCTTCACAGCTGCAAGCGCTCTCTGGCAGCATAGCGGAATCTAACAGAAAGATGGTGACCGGTATCACGCAGGCCAACCAGAACATGACCAGCGAGATAAAGCATGCGCTAAAGTCATTGGATTATTATTCCTCTGGCAAAGGTGGAGGCTCTGCGAAGATATTCATACCGATGTGGATGAAAGTGGCGGTGATAGCTCTCTTGACCATTATTGCCGGAGCCTCTGTTGCCAACAGTTGGATTTCCTATTCTGCCGCAAACGTCAGCGACTCGCAAGAACAGATGGGCGGAAACATGGTGGTGCAATCAGACAGCGTGGCCAAAAAAGATACGCTCGTTGCCAACTCGGCAACGAAAGAAAACACGGCCAGTGATTCCGCTTCAGCACAAAAAACAGGACATCAATGAAGAAGCAGAAAGAGTCTTTTTTCTGGACGAGCTATTCCGACCTTATGACGAGCCTGTTCTTTATCATGCTTGTGCTCTTTGTCCTTGTCATAGTGCTTCTGCACAAGAGGATGGAAGTGACAGAGCAGCAATTGGAGGACATAGAGAATGTAGTCAATTCCACCAAGGACTTGAACAGGGAGTATTTCACTTATCGTCCAGAATATAAAAAGTATGTTCTGAACATCAAGGTGGAATATCCTGTCGGTCTTAGCAGTATCAAGAACATAGACGACAAGACCAAAGATGAGCTTTATGCCGCGGGCGTGGAAATCAGGAACTTTCTTCTCCGCCATCATGACGCGCAATATATATTGGTAATAGAAGGACAGGCGTCCAACTTGCGCGATGGCTTCTCTGCCAACTATCCTTTAAGCTATGACAGGGCTTATGGATTGTTCAAGTATTGGACTGAAGACAGGCATCTTGATTTTGGCGACAATTGCGAGATACAGATATCGGGCAGCGGTGACGGAACGCTTGACACTCGCTCCATGCGTGAGGCGGATGAGAAGAAAAACCAGCGATTCTTGATTCAGATACTGCCCAAAAACGTAATACAGGATGAAAAGAACTGAAACCCTTCGCAGCATCGTGGCCGTATGCCTTGTGGTAGTGTCTGCTTCTTGTGTCCATAAGTCAGGATACAGGAACAGGCATTCGCGTGCTAATGAGAGGACGGTCAACCGGGTCGAGTCAAGAGATGACCGGGTGACGGAGCACACGCGAATACGCATGGTTAAGGAAAATGGGGTCTATTATGTCCCAATAGAAGTCAATGGCCTTAATCTTCGTTTCATTTTTGATACTGGCGCGTCAAGCATTTTGCTTTCAAGCGCTGAAGCAATGGTGATGTATCGTCAGGGCTTGATCTCAGACGATGACATTTTGGGTTCTTCACAAATGCAAGATGCCTCTGGAGGAATATCCACGGGTGTAGTGGTCAATTTGCGCGCGGTGAAAATTGGCGACATCATGTTGCACAATGTCCAAGCCACTGTCGTGGACAACATTCAGGCACCTTTGCTTTTGGGTCAAACTGCTCTTTCCAAATTTGGAAAGGTGTCGTTAGACTACAATCACGGATATATAGAGTTTAACTGATAGCCAACAATATAGGATTAGTATTGTTGGCATACAATTAAGCAATCAGGTCTTCCTTCCAGGTGCAGCACCCTGCAAGGAAGACCTGGTGTTTTTTTCAAACGGATATGGCATGGATAAAACGAATATGCATAGGTGAGCATTCGCGTGCATTGCAGTGTCTGGGTAGGGATGATTAGGGGCCGCCCCTGCAAAGCAAACCATCATAATAATTTACAACTGGTCGTCTGAGAATCGATTTTTTTCAACCGAGGTGTCGCTTGCGTGGAAATGACGCGATTATGGGCTGTTTTGGTAAATAGTTGATTATTAAATGGTTATGTTTTTGGCGGTTTCCGGGCGTTGCCGATTAGCTAAAATGGTGTCGCCGTTACGGTGCAATCGCGTCGCCGTTACGGTGTTATCGCGTCGCCGTTACGGTGAGATCGCGTTGCGATTACGGCGTAACGGCGACGCGATTGCACCGTAACGGCAAACAAAAATGGACGAAAAGCCGCCGGCGGCGTTGTGAAAGGGCGAAAGGCTACCCTTTTTCCTGACTTCGTCATCGTGTCACCCAAAAGCCCTCGTCAAAGAGTTTAG
>ERZ1034871.1397-NODE-1397-length-12068-cov-19.799051_pt1 | contig 12068 bp, 9 predicted proteins | sample MGYA00520631_ERZ1034871 | MGnify/ENA primary metagenome ERZ1034871 (study PRJEB33766, sample SAMN09781721) | gut metagenome | biome: gut microbiome | host: Homo sapiens | place: Madagascar | study: EMG produced TPA metagenomics assembly of the PRJNA485056 data...
ATAAAAAACCTCCAATCGAACCAATCGATTGGAGGTTTCTTTTCTATCATCTACAGCAACCAGGGAGTAAAAACACTACCGGCTGCATCATATTCATGCATTTATCTTCCCAACCAAGCCTCAGGATTAAGCTTGGCGGTCTCCTTGCGAAGCTGGAACTGGAGGATGTTATCGGTAAATATATTTTCTTCCAAGCATGCAAATCCGGCGGTACGTCTAGCGGGAAATATAACGAAATTCAGAATGCCAGAACGGCAATAGTCTTTCATTTACCCCATCTTGACGAATCACGGTATAGGCAGCCTTTATCTTTCTTAGTTCTTCTTCAGAAAGAGTATCCTTAAATTTACCATTTATCAACACAAACAAGGCACGAAGTCTAAAATCAGGTGCCAAACAATACCAGAATATTTTCTTGTCATCATATTCATTTAAGGACCAACAGACATTTAAGGCATACCTTTCGGTAGAATCATAACGGGCAAACACATAGTCGACCCAAGCTTCAGGTTCCCTATCGTTCAGCCATTTTGCCACAAACTTCTCTGCCTGTTCTCTGGTAAATTCCAAAGTTGCCTCTGAGCCCCAATCCCAGAACTTAACCGTCATCAAACTATCCTCTACGGTTACTCCTGCCCTATTATTAAGCGAAGTAATATCCATCGTAAGATCGTTATGAAAACTCAGTTTCATGCAAGAATCTGACTTTGCATTTAGCTTTGCAATTTGCTCACAGAGATTATCCAGCAATCCCTGCCTTGAATAACGAATGCCATCGACCTCAATATCACCATCCAGTTCATTAGCATAAGTATGACAGGATTTTGTATTATTAAACACAAAAAGATTATCTAAAAGAGGCTTATTGTTCTGTTTGAGTGTATAATCTGCCGCCAATTGATACCCCTTGATACTATCATTGCTTAGAGTTGGTCTGAAAGAGCCATGGATATCATCACCCTCAAACTCTATTTCATTTTCCTTCGGAGAAATCAAAACCGTAGTATTTATCCCTCGATTCTCATAAGGAACCAATCCATATATCGTCAGGGTGTAATAGGCAGAATCCTTTCCTCCCCAACTTACGAACTCCAATGTCACGTCATTAGAGGCAACTTCCTTACCATTCAACTTAAACATTCCTTTCGAAGCCACAAAAGTTCCTTCCATCAGGCTTCCCCGCAGAATCGTAGGCTGCGCATCGTCATCCTTGCAAGATGAAAGCAAGCCCAAAAGAGCCACAAAAATAATCAGTATACGTTTCATAGGCCACTATATTAAAATTGATTGATGCAAAAGTATGAAAAACAAATCAAAACTTAATGTATAAGAATGTTTTTTTAAATATATTTAAGTTTCGCAAGAAACCTCCGGTCCCCAAAGGGGGCCAACTTTCAATAACCGCTGGTGGAATGACCGAAGGTCATGGAACCTGCGGACAACCAATAGTAGGGAGAAAGCGTCCCCAAAGGGGGCGAACCACATCCAGTCTTGCTCCTGTTCGCCCCCTTCGGGGACGATAAGAGAGAATCTGTCACTATCCGCAGGTTCCATTCCCTTCGGTCATTCCACCCGCGGTTATTCACATTCGCCCCCTTCGGGGACGGTAGAATGCTACTTGCGAAACTTCAGTAATCATTCATCCGGGTACTCACCAATAGGTATCGTTGGATACTCCTTTAGATACATTTTATCTCTTTTAAAGTAATCATAATCCCACTCAAAAACCGGTAAGATTGTATGATACAACTGAACCGTATCACCATTTCTTAAGTTCAATCTAACCCCATATATGAACTTATAATGAGAAGAACAACTTACATCAGGACAGGCTCCTTTATGATTGTCCGGAGCATCTGGGAAAAATATCTCATAAGGGGCAAACATCTCATCAACATTTTCTAAGACATTTCCATTTTTATCAAAATATGGTAAAGATATCGTATAATAAATTCCATTTGAGCTATAAGTATCTTCATACAATAAATTATTAAATTTAGAGATATAAGCGTAACGTTCAGGATAACTTTTTCCACTTAAAACCTCAGACTTAGAACTCCTAGACAAATAAGGAGTAAAACTAACACTAACACTTTTATTTCCTAGTTCTGTAAGTAAATCCGGGTTTAATGTCACACAAGCTGTTTGAGAATGATCCACTACTGGGTCCAAACGATACTTAAACCAAAAAGAACTATTAGGATCTTTTCCTATCAAACATGCATAAGGATTCATAAAAATCTTAGGCGTTTTCGTAAAACACCATACTCCCAATCGTCCCACATCTTTTATTGATATAGACATACTGAGAGGCATTATTGTACTAGACTGTAACGTTTTGATTTCCCCTTTCAAAGTAACACTTCCAGCCGTATGCAACTGTACTGCCTGAGTAGTCTGATTATTCTTATCAAAAGCACCAATAAAAGAACCAAGAAGAGATGCCGCGCCTGACTTTACAATACTACCAGCACCATTTATTACAGCATTACCAATTGCGGAAAACTTCTTGGAGTCAATTGCAGACTTCACCCATTTTTCGGCAGTTTTTCCTGTCAAATTAGCAACAGCTTTCACAACGCCATTCAAAGGATTAGAAGTAGTTGTAGATATTATGGTACCATTCGTATAGGCTTCAAGGGATCCTCCCATATTAATAGTAGCAGACGACATATTCATCGGTATTATCTGCAAAGAACCTACAGAAAAGTTCGGATCATACGCCAGCTCTGTTTGGAAACAATTCCAACCAGGAGTAAAAGCTTTAGAAGCTTGATTAGTAACATTAACTATATATATATATCGTTTAATCCCCTTGAACTAGTAGTCGTTACTATAGGATTAGAGAAAGCCAACAATGCCTGCGGCTGCTCAAAATGCAAATGCCATATGCCAGTATTATTCGGCACACTTACTTTCTGCTCTAAATAATAAAATCCTTTCAAAATGCCAGAATATTTATTATAAAATATCAAATAGTTCAAGCCCATCTCCCCACTACCATTAACAGTATGTGCTATCAATCTCCATCCATCTTTATACTTTATGTCTTCACGTATTTCTTTTGGGACACAACCTGGTGTTGATAGATCATTCCAAGGAGTACTTACTGAATCCACTCCAACAAGTTTAACTTTTTTCCAATTTTCCCAATCCCCAACATTAACCTCAGAAGAAACAGTTGATCTTGTTCCAAGATTTCTCATTGGATAAGCGACTAATTCTTTGCTTTTATTCAGACTAACACTTTTGTTAGTATAAGCAGTCTCTAAATCACTACATGCACATAAAGCACATAGAAACGAGAATAAAAAAATAACTTTTTTCATAAAAATCCTATTAATTAAACTTACCATAATAGATAATTCCATCACTTAATATCGCTACACTATCAATACTTTGAATCTCATTTAAAAACATAGGTAGAACTATATACGAATTATTGATTTCAACATTAACTTCGTATAAAGTAGAACCTATATCATCAAAAAAGATAATTTCTACAGTTTTTCCTACTTTAAAATTTTTAATCGAAAATGAGTTTTCATCCACACACACAATAATTGGTAAAGTGGGAGCATGTCTCATTCCATCCTCATTTCTAAAAGGAGTTCTTTGATTAGCATTAGCAATCAGAGATGCACTTCTTGTCATAGCCTGTCCAGTACTCAATACTAGTAGGAACAGGAAAAAAAATAATATACGTTTCATAAGCCACTACATTAAAATTGAACGATGCAAAAGTATGAAAAACAAATCAAAACTCAAAGAATAAGAATGTGCATTTTGTGTACAAATTAGAAACTAGGCTTGTACATCCATTGTACAAGCCTAGCCAACAACAACTTACATATCATCTATAATTTTGTCCCAATCACCAGGACGACCTTCCTTCTTGAACGATTTTACATACATTCTTCTGCGAGATGCCGTTATAGCCTCTTTGGAACGATTCGTAAAACCCGCTATATCCACAGGCTTCATGTGAATTTTCAGCAAATAACAAACTTTAAGTCCAAGCTCATTCGCTATAGGGAAATTGTCGAGCTTTCTGCGGAAGTCCGGATATGTCTCATCAATTGCCTTGAAAAGTTCTATCCAGTCATCATCCGTCAGCTTATACGTTCTATGATTTTTCTCCTTCAATACATGTTGATAGATGGACGAATCTTGAAGCTTCTGTTCCTTCACCACTTTATCACAATTTGCTACTTCATCATACTTTTCTATCTCCGTTTTATACTTGGCAACAATCAATTCCAGCAACATCTCCCTTTGCTTTGACTTTTCTATCTTTACTTTATAAAACTGCATTATAGACAACAGCAACAAAACAAATATAACAACACCGCTCCCCATCACCAGACGATAAATAACCACCCTCAGATTCAATTGTTTATTTTCAGCATCTTTCAAAGAAAAGTTGTAAAGCTGTTCTATCTTTTTTACCGCCTGAGTATTTTCTATATCCTGTATCGTATCACTATATTCTTTATACTTTACAAAATAATGCTTCAGCTTGTCGCTATCATCGGTTTGCTTAGCCGTTTCTATCAAATATCGATAAGCAGCCTGTTTACCCCAAACATTACCCGAATCCAAAAGCCACTTAGCATAAAGATCAGCATTTTCAGGTTCATGAGTTTTTCCATATACATCCAAAGCTATTATATATAATCCATTTCTGCCATCACCTATGGAATTTGAATCACGAAGGCAAAACTCCAGATGTTGCTTGGCTTTCTTATAGTCACCCTTTTCATAGAAAACAGAAGCCAAAACATGATGGAAAGACTTCATCATTACACTATCCTGGTATTCATGAGCTTTAGACAAACCGTTTTCCAAATAACGCTGTGCTGCTTTATAATCTTTGCAATATATAAAACACTGTCCCATATCGCGTAAGTCAAATAGGACATTTCTTCTATTGCCATCCAAAGAATCTGCCAAATATGCTTTATCCAAAACCTGCAAAGCTTCATGTGGAAGATTACAAAGACGATAGATGTTTGCCATTTGACAATAAATATCACCTTGCAAAGCATAATTATCCTCCGGTACAAGGCTTACTGCCTTCTGATAATATTGCAAAGACTGAGGAACTTCACCATCTTCAAAGCAGATTCTACCTGCATAAAAATACACCTCTGACAAGATGCCGTCATCTTTGACATTCTCAAAATAACAGACCAATGAATCCATAAGACACTTGTAGCCTTTTATATCCTGATACTCTTTATCTTTGACCTTAATACGAAGCAGACTACCATACATCTGTTCTGACTTAGATAATCCTTCTTGAGTCAAAAGACTATCTAACATAGCTTTTCCTTTCACCAAATCTGTAGACAACAAGGCATCTGTCTGGCGAAAAGAAGGAGAAACAGGCTCTTCACATGCTGCCAACAAAAGCAGCATGAAAAATATCAATATTTTAAATCGACCCATCATATTATTAGTTTTTAAGCAACAAGACCCTCTAACTAAACGAATACGTTTAATTAGAAGGTCCTGAATATTTTATTTTATTTTTTATCTTCCCAACCAAGCCTCTGGGTTGAGCTTGGCAGTCTCCTTGCGAAGCTGGAACTGGAGGATGTTATCAGAACCCACGGCACCCAATGCCTGGCGGGTACTTACCTTCTGTCCCTTATGAACGCTTACCGATTTCAGGTTGCAATATACTGAGATGTAGGCACCATGACGAACCAATACGTTCCACATGCCACCATAGCCGAATACGGCACTCACCTCACCATCGTAGATGCTGCGAGCCACACAACCCGGCTTGCCCTGGATGTTGATACCCTTGTTATCAAGCCTAACACCCGTCAAGCCCTGCACGTTATACTGACCGAAATGGCTCACGATGCGATAACCTCCACTGATAGGCATCGGCAGACGACCACGGTTTGCCTCGAAACCACCATTCAGCATACGGTCTACCGAACTCAAGGTTGCCGCCTCCTGCGCCTCCTTCTTGGCAGCAGCAATCTCACGAGCCTGACGCTCCTCATCCGCCTTCGCCTTCAGCTCGGCAGCCCTGCGGTCAGCTTCCGCCTTTCTTGCAGCCTGCTCGGCAGCAGCTTCACGGGCCGCCTGTTCTGCGGCAGCACGCTGTGCCGCCTCGGCAGCAGCACGCGCCTTAGCCTGCGCCTTGGCTTTCGCCTTCGCCTCCGCCTGGGCAGCAGCTTCTTCCTGTGCCTTTCTTGCAGCCTCGGCTGCAACACGAGCCTCCTCGGCAGCCTTTCTTCTTGCCGCCTCGGCAGCAGCCTCACGGGCTTTCGCCTCAGCTATTCTGCGGGCATTCTCTCTTGCGGCAGCCTCGGCAGCAGCCTTCTTGCGGGCCAATTCCTCAGCACGCTTCTTGGCTGCAGCGGCAGCAGCAGCCTTGCGCTTTGCTTCGGCAGCAGCACGGGCACGAGCCTTTGCCACTTCCTGCTGAACCAATCGGTCAATCTGTGCATTGATGGCCGCATCCTTCTGACGCTGGTCGGCGATGACAGCCTGGATGGTCTTCTGCTGCTTCTGCAATCCCTGCACCATCTCCTTCTGCTGCGTCTGCTTGCCTTCCAATGCCGTCTTCTCCTGCTTGCCCTTATATAATAAGGTGTTCTTATGACCCTTTACGTTCTCCAACTGGTGATGCTTCTCGTTCACCTGCTTCTGCTTTGCCTGGATGGCCTGTCCCTGCACCTTCTGATAGGAAGAATACTGGCGGATGAACGAAAGGCGGCGATACATCTGAGTCAGATTCTTGGCGCTGAAGATAAACATCAGCTTATCCTGCACCGTATGGTGCCTGCTCATATAGCGCATAGAGCGGATATACTTGTTCTTTCTGTCCTGCAACTGCTGCTGAAGAGTCTTCAACTGCGCCTGCAGAATACCTATGTTTCCGTCGATATGGTGGATATCTTTCTGGATTCCATCAATCTTCTTCTGGCTCTGGTCTATTTCGCCGTTCAGAGCCATCAGGTCTTCCAGTCGCTTCTTCACGTCGGCCTGATTCTTGCGCAACGCCTGCTCCTGTTCCCTGATTCGCTTCTGGATACTGGCACGCTGTCCCTGCAATCCCCTGATGTTGGCATTGCTGTAGGTGGCAGCTCTGCGTTCTGCCTTCGTTGGAGCCTTGGTAGAAACCTGCACATGCTGCTTGCCCCTTCGGGCAGGTGCCTTGGCAGCCGGCTTTTTTCTGTTGTGCTGTTTGTTTGAGGAAACGGCAGTCTTCTTCGCAGGTTTCTTCTGCACATGATGCTGTGCAAAAGGCGCCAGCGAGAACGTCATTGCCAATATGAATAATATGATTCGCTTCATGATGAATAGGAATGATTTCTATGTTTATTTCCAGCAATCATACGATTACATGCTCATGAGTTTACCAAGTACATCTTTAGGTGATACCTGCTTGTACTTACCCGATACCTCGGTCTGGGCATCCCACTTGTCATCGGTCTTCACGCTCTTCATCTCAATGTTGAGCTTTGCCTCCTGAGGCTTGTTGTTCAGGATGGTGGTAAGCGTCATGCGCTGGGTGGCAGGAAACATCTTCACGCCCACACTCTTGAAGTCGCTATACTTCAGGTTGAGTCGCGAATCGCCGTTGCCTTTATCCTTGTAGGTAACGTTGGCTTCAGCGATTCTTCCGCTGTTTCTATTCGCCTTCCACTGGTAGTTCATGTTGCCATATCTGATGGAAACAGGCACATTTTCGCCGGTTTCATCGAGATTTGCCGAGAATTTCTTCAGGTCGGAATCTGATACCTTCTTCACACCTGGCACGAGCAACTGGTTCCAGAAGAGTGCCTGGAGCGAATAGAAGTTGATGCCCTGCTTCTTGAGGAAATCCACCTGCGTATAGTCTGCCTTGATGTATTCCTTGTGCATGCGGTCTACGATGAGCACATAGTTTGGGGTGAACTCCAGTCTGCCCACCTCGGAACCCAGTATTGGGATAAAGAGCTGGATGCGGATTACCTCGTCCTTGCGCATGCTCAGCTTGCCTGGCACGGTGATGTCCTTGCCTGCCGCCTGCAGATTAAACGTCATATTGCCCACGATGTTCTTGGCATACACCTGGTTGTCGGCAACCTTCTGCACGAAAGCCAGATTCTTCATCGAAGCCACCTCTGCTGCATCCGCAGCCTTGGTCTCGGTCTTCCTGTTCTGGGCATTCACCTTGCCCGTTCCTTCCATCTTCTTGGTAGAGCCGCAAGAAGCCATCAGCAGAAGAGCCACGGCAGCCACTGCCATCTTCAAATTGTTCATCACTTTCATTTTCTTCTTATCCTTTCTTATTTCTTTCTACCTCTTTTTGTTTTTCTGCCCGTAGCCTTGCCGGTGGTTTTCTGCTTCTTCACCTCGGCAACAGCCGGATTCATCCTTTTCTGGAATTCTTCTTCAGAGATATATTGTTTGTTCTTTATTTTCCAATCAAGCGTAGTCGACGGGTTATCGTCGGTATGGGCTTTCTTCCAAAAATCCACGGCTTCATCGGTGATTCCGTTCATGGCGTAAATATCGCCGGCATGTTCAAGAACCGTACTATTATTCTCGGTGGAATCGCGGTTTTTCAGCGCTGCATCGATATAAGTCTTGGCATCTGCATAGCGTTCCTGCATAAACAGAATCCAGGCATAGGTGTCAAGATATGTGCCGTTGTTCGGCTCCGCCTTGATAGTCTTGTAGCTCATCGATTCTGCCTTGTGCAGGTCCTTGCCCTGCTCGCTCAGATAGTAGGCGTAGTTGTTCAGCGCCATCACGTTATCGTCCTTCCATTGCAGACAGGAATCGTAGGCAGCCATCGACTCCTCTGTTCTTCCTTTCTTATACAGGATGTCGCCCATCACGGCATAGAGATCGGAAACCAGATCCTTGTTCGACTGTTCATTGAGCTGCGCCACTCCCAGCCGGAACTCGTTGAGTGCATGGTCTTCGTCGTTCTTCTGATAATACGCCATTCCTCCGAAGTAGTAGAAAACCATTTCCTCGGGATTATACTGATGGGCTGCATGCGACTGGGTAATGACTTCGCCATACTTGCGCTGGTTCCAGAGACTCTGGATAAGCTGCAGGCGGGCGTTCACGTTGTCCGGTGCTATGTCGAGCACCTTCTGGAATGCCGCATTCACCGTATCGGCAGGCATCTGCTTCAAACTCATATAGGCAGCCCTCAACTCGGCTACCTCTGATGATGGTTCCGGCTGGTTGAGCACCTTGTTGAAGAGGGCGAGCACCTTGGTAGAGTCGCCTCCCTCACTCTCGTTGGTCTGGATATAGGAACGGAACATCATAATCCTGGTTTCGGTATCCGTCTTCCTGCTCATCAATATCTTGTCGAGCATCTGGTGCGCCTGTTCCTCCTGCTTGGTGGCATTATAGTAGTCGTAGAGCGACATCTGGGCGTAGGCATTGTCCGGCTCTTCCTTCAGGGCATCGGTAAAATACTTGAATGCCTCCTTCTGCCGGTTGTGCTGCATCAGCCAGTTGCCGAGCATCGTCTTATACACCATGTCCAGGGGATGCTGCTCCGACAGCGTCTTCAGTTCGTTGTAAGCCGCCTTCGGGTCGTTCATCATCTCGTAGATGCGCATCTTGGTCAGGGTAAGCTGTTCGCTCTCGCCTTCCTCCGTCTCCAGTCTGCCCACGGTGTTGAGCATCATGCGGTAGTTTTTCTGCTGCTGGTAGAGCTGCGCCAGGATGCGGAGGGCATCGGTGTTGCTGTGGTTCTTGGCATAGAGTGCCTCGTAAGAACCGATGGCCTTGTCGTATTGTCCCATACCTATATAATATTGGGCAAGGCGCTCAGCATAGGTCAGGTTATCGGGATTCAGGGCGATGGCCTTGTTCATGCACTCCAGCGCCAGGGAATCCTTCTTCAACTGGGTATAATAGAGCGACTGGTAGAAATATACCTCAGCCGCACGAGGGTCTATCTTCCGGGCATGCTCGAAGAGATCGAAGGCAGCAGTCAGGTTGCCCGCCGCATGCTGTCGTGCCGCCTCGGTAAAGAAGTATTCAAATCGCTTGCGGTCGTTGGGTGAAAGCGAATCCACCCAAACAGTCTGCTGCTTCGCTGGCTGCACCTTTTTCTTACGGGCCAACGAAGGCAATGCCATCACGCCTGCCAGCGCCACAGCCACCCAGAAGCCCTTATTTCCATAAATTCTCTTCACGATATCTTTCCCTTTCGCTTTTCTCTATTTTTTAATGTTCTGTTCTGATGTTATTTCCTAATGAAATCCGTTATTTCACTCCGGTATGTCCGTATCCACCGGCACCACGTTCGGTCTCATCCAGCTCTTCAACCTCGATGAAACCGCACTGTTCGTGCTTGGCAAGCACCATCTGGGCGATGCGCTCCCCGTCGTTGATGACGAAGTCTTCCTGCGAGAAGTTGATGAGCAGCACCATGATTTCGCCGCGATAGTCGGCATCGATGGTGCCCGGCGTGTTGAGCACGGTGATGCCATGCTTCAGGGCAAGACCGCTGCGTGGACGTATCTGCGCCTCGTATCCCACTGGCAGAGCCATGAAAAGACCCGTAGGAACCAGTCGGCGCTCCATAGGATGGAGCACGATGGCTTCGTCGATGTTAGCACGCAAGTCCATGCCCGCACTCTGAGGTGTGGCAAACGCGGGGAGAGGCTGATGCCCCTTATTGATAATCTTTACTTTCAGCATAATTCTAGAATTTTCTGCAAAAATACTGCTTTTTAGGCGAATAATCGCATTTTATAAGTGAAAATGATATAATTTATTGTTTTTTATTTTGATTTATGCGCACTTTCATGTATTTTTGCGCATCAGAAATGAAAGGATAGTAAGAATCACTTATATAGCAGATGGATTATGGAATGGAAACAACTCATATCAAACAAGCGCTTCGGACAGGAGCATAAGCATGCCGAACGCCACGACGATCGCTCTGAATTCAAGCGCGATTACGACCGCCTCATCTTCTCGTCGGCGTTCCGCCGACTGCAGAACAAGACGCAGGTATTCCCGCTGCCGGGCAGCATCTTCGTACACAACCGCCTCACCCACAGTCTGGAAGTATCGAGCGTGGGCATGTCGCTGGGCAACGACATCTCCCGCCGCATCATCCAGAAGCGTCCGGAACTGAAGGATACCCTCTTCGAAGAGATAGGAACCATCGTGAGCGCAGCCTGCCTGGCACACGACTTGGGCAATCCTCCCTTCGGCCATTCCGGCGAGAAAGCCATCCAGACTTTCTTCAGCGAAGGAGCAGGCCAGAGCCTAAAATCGGCGGTTTCATCGGAGTTTTGGGATGATATCACCCATTACGAGGGTAATGCCAACGGCTTCAGAATCCTGACGCACCGCTTCAAGGGCCGCCGCCAGGGCGGATTTGTGATGACTTATCCGATGCTTGCCGCCATCGTGAAATATCCTTTTGCCAGCAGTTTGGCTGGCGACCACGGTAAATTCGGCTTTTTTACGTCGGAAGCGGCTACTTACCAGAAGGTTGCCGATGAATTGGGCATCCGCCGCCTGTCTGCCGAAGGCGAACCGCTGAGGTACGCCCGCCACCCGCTGGTGTATATGGTAGAGGCAGCCGATGACATCTGTTATGAGATTATGGACATCGAGGATTCGCACAAGCTGAAGATTCTTTCCTTCGATGAAACCGCCGATTTATTGCTCGGCTTCTTCGATGAAACCACGAGAAACAAGATTCGCCAGCGCATCATCGACGAGGAACTGACCGATGAAAACGAGCAGGTGGTATACATGAGAGCCTGCGTGATTGGCAAACTGGAGAACGAATGCGTGAAGGCATTCCTCGACCACGAGGAAGAGATTCTTGCCGGCACCTTCGAGGGAGCCCTCATCGACCACATCTCGGAGCACGAGCGCAATGCCTACATCACCTGCACCCAGGTTTCGAGAAAGAAGATTTATGCCAGCAAGCCCGTTCTCGACATCGAGCTTTCGGGTTACAAGATCATGGCCACGCTGATGGAGGTATTCATCGATGCCGCCGTCAACCCGTCCCGTTTCTACTCCAAGCAGCTTCTGCGCCGGGTAAGCAGCCAGTACGA
>ERZ1034871.1410-NODE-1410-length-11952-cov-19.097588_pt1 | contig 11952 bp, 16 predicted proteins | sample MGYA00520631_ERZ1034871 | MGnify/ENA primary metagenome ERZ1034871 (study PRJEB33766, sample SAMN09781721) | gut metagenome | biome: gut microbiome | host: Homo sapiens | place: Madagascar | study: EMG produced TPA metagenomics assembly of the PRJNA485056 data...
AGCGTGGCAATATCCGAAAGAAGCTGGGGATGAATCCTTCTGATAATCTGCAGAAAGTATTGGAAAAGAGGATAAGGGAATGAAAGATTTTGCAGCAATAGATTTCGAAACGGCCAACCATCAGCTCCAGACCGTAGCCGCCTATTGCGGTTACGACCTCACCCAGCACCACAATGCCCTGGCAGATGCCGAAGCCTGTGCCTGGATAGCAAGAGAGCTGCTATAAATAACAGTCTATATCTTGCCGATAAAGTATAAAAAAGCATAATTTCGGCAGAATATAATATACTATATTTTGCTGCAATCTTCAACAATCCGGAAGATAGCAAAAAGGTAGTACGTTTATTGGCAACCCGCCATTCCGGTTTCACTCGTGAAGAAATCAGCCAAGCCACAGGTCTCCCTCTGGGAGGAGGTTTGTCTAACACCCTTGCAGCTTTGGCTGAAAGTGATTTCATCACAAGCTATTCGCCATACGGGATGCCCAAAAGTACAACATACTATAAACTGATAGACAACTTCTGTCTCTTTTGGCAGAAATACGTAGAACCCCATGGAAAGGAAACCGGTTTTGTAAGCGACAACATGACTTCTGATGTATTAAAAGCATGGCATGGAGTGGCCTTCGAAGAAGTTTGCTGGCAACATTTCCAGCAAATCAAGCAGGCTCTTGGAGTTGCTGGCGTAAAAACCTCGATCTCTGCATGGAACGTGAAAGGAACAGAGGAGAAAGAAGGCACCCAAATTGACCTGCTGATCATCAGAAACGACAATGTAGTAAACTTATGCGAGATGAAATTTGCCAGCGCTCCTTATACCATCAGCAAGGAAGAGGAACAGCGCTTGCGCCATCGCATAGAATCCATAAAAGCAACGCTTTCTCCCAAGCAGTCCATTCATCTCACGATGATTACAACCTATGGGGTGGCGTATGGCAAGCATAGCGGAATAGTTCAAAAGGAAGTTAAAATGGAGGATTTGTTTAAATAAAACAGACGCAGAGTCATGCTGGCATCATTGCCAGCAGGACTCTACGCTTTTAAAATTATCGAAAATATCCATAAAAGAATGCTACAATCAACACACCACTTCCTCCATTCTCACCAACTTGCCAGCGACAAACTGCATGATGATTTTATGGAGCGTTGTACCTTGGCGCAGAGCCTCAACCCTTGGAGCCATGGCATATCGCTTGATCTGTTCCTCTGCCTCTTGCCATTGTACTTCTGCCTTGGAAAGTTTGCCATCCTCAGGCTTTGCCTCATAATCTTTCTTTGGCAACACCTTCAGTTCCAATATATAACTATGTTTGGTTGCATAATGGGTAAGAAAAAATTATTGCTCCAACAAACAATCATAATACTGCTTACGAACATTATTGTTTGGAATACCCAATATCAGCATATCACCGAAGGTATCCTTTATGGTAAGCATACCATAATAGAACAGCAGACTGGTGAATGTTTGAGGATTAGTCAACCTACTGGCAGGGAATGTCTCTTCCAGGGTTGTCACAATCTGCCCCGTCTCAGCTATCGTACGGATGACACCCTTGCGGTCGCCATCCAACTTATCCAACTGAAGAAGTTTCTTCATTTTATTATAATCAGTCCTCGTGTTTGGATCTATCATCAGGTCAGGTGCCTGTCCATAGTCCATATAATTTCGGAGATAATAAATGACCATATCACAATTGAACACCTTGCTTTGAGTTTCCAGAGCTTTCTTGGAGAAACAATAGTTATCATACCAAGGCTTCATCTCGTCTATCATCACCTCGATATCACTTGTTGCAGGAATGCCCCCTACCTCTTTATAATAAGCAAACATCTTGCGTACTTCCTCCATGGAGAAGCCTAACATCTGATTGAATTCCGGCTTGGTAGAGATATGCCAGCCTATATTGAACCCACTCGTCACATCGTCTAAGGTAACAGGACTGACACCAGTGATGAAAATACGCTCAAACATGCCCTTGAACTTCTTGAAGACATCACGATAGAAGCCGTCGGCATGGGTGATTGCCCAATATACATTCTCCCCCTGCTCATTGAGCACGGTATTGGTGAAATTGTCGTATTCATCGATTATCAGATAGAGAGGAATGCTCTTGGCTGCTGTCTCATCTTGAAGCAAAGCCAGTTTCTCCGTAGCAGAATCAGACTTAAAGAACTTCTCCTTTATATCTGCTGGATAAAACTCTTGGTAAACACGCATGAAGCCATCCAATTTGACACGCATATATATATCGAAGTTTTCTTCCAACTTGTCAATACTACCGCCTACATACGAGAAATCAAGGTGAAGAACCTGATACCTTCCCTGTAAGGGAGTAGGATGCTTACCTACCCATAAATCACCGAAAAGAGTTTGGAATTTCTCTTTTTTGCTACAGTCATAGTAAGCATGGAGCATACTCAGGAATATGCTCTTACCGAACCGACGTGGACGAATAAAGATGATGTTGCTTGGCTGGTTTTCCAACAAAGGCAGATACATCGTCTTATCCACATAATATTGATTTTGTTCTATAACAGCCTCAAAGTCATTGATACCGTAAGGCAAACGTTTCACATTCTGCTTCATAATTGCTCCTTTTCTAGTTGAGTAAGTGGTTACGACAGAAATCTATCAGATATAGCCAATATCATGCTTCATTCTGTCTCAGGCACACTATTTTGTGCAAAGATAGACAAAAAGTACGAAACCCGCAAGAGATTTCGTACTTTTTATATGTTTTTGGGTACCATTTATGAGTAAGCAACGTTTTTGCATCAGCTAATCCTGCTGGCATCACTGCCAGCAGGATTCTGCGCTTTTTGATACAGAAGCATATACATGGATTTCTAAAGAGCAAGCCAAAAATTTAATTTTATTAAACTTTCCCAGTTTTTGACATTTGTGTCATTTTTCGGGAATGAACACACGAAAAGCCATTGACATCTTACTTTTGGGGGCTTACTTTACGAGATTTTGAATGCAAAAGCCCACAAAGGAGCCGATTTATTCCCGATTTTTGTCATTAATGACACTTTTCGGGAACGACTATGATTATAAAAAGAGATTATTATTTACAGCAACTCATATCGAGCAAGTCTAACAGTCTCATAAAGATTGTAACTGGAATTAGAAGAAGCGGCAAATCGTTTCTTCTCTTCAACTTGTTTCACAATCATTTGACTGAAACAGGAATAAGTGAAGACCATATAATAGAAATTGCATTAGATGATCGCCTCAACAAGAATTTGCGTGACCCTGATGTTATTCTACGACATATTCATGAACGTATCGTAGATGACAAACTCTACTATATCATATTGGACGAAGTACAAATGATAGATGAGTTTACCGATGTGCTGAATAGTCTTTTGCATATCCGCAATGCGGATGTATATGTCACAGGAAATCGGATTACGCAATGCCTTACTGAATTTTAGACAAGTGGAAGAGAATCATATCATGGAAAACGTCATATACAATGAGCTTCGTTTACGAGGCTTTTGCGTTGATGTGGGTATGGTAGAGGCAAGGACTGCAAAAAAACGCAAACAACTGGAAGTGGATTTCGTTGCAAATATGGCAGACCGTAGATATTATATCCAATCAGCATTTGCAATGCCTGATGATGCAAAAAGAGAGCAAGAATGCGCTTCATTAAAAAGAATCGACGATTCCTTTAAGAAGATAATCATAATGCGCGATGACATAAAACCATATCATGACAACAATGGCTTTTATATTGTCGGGTTAATGGATTTCTTGCTAAAGCCAGATTTGATGGAACAATTATAGAAATCGGAGAAAGAATCCATTCGTCATGAGTGGACTCTTTCTTTTGATATTCATAGCTTACCTATTATTATATGGTTGGGTACCTTACATTCCCCAACTTTTTGGGGAATGTTTCCACATACTTTCCTCATTTTCCACACCATCTACTTTTGGTACACAAAATGTAAATATCTGATAATCAACCCATATCATTTTCCTTATTTTTTTTGGCACGCAGATTGTGACTATGAATAGCGGGTTCGACAATGAATCCACAAAGAAAGTAAGAAAGTAAGTAACATTAAATAGTAACAATTAAAAAAATATACGATTATGAAGAAGTTTATGTTTGCAGCTATCGCAGCTATGGTAATGGTTTCAGTAAGCAACGTTTTTGCATCAAGCAGAATGGTAGGTAACGCAGAGGTAGCACCAGTTGATACCGTGGCTCCAGATGCTCCTTCAGATACAACAGAAGTTGGCACTCCTATCCAGCCACAGGCTACCACTGAGGATTCTATCCAGCAGGAGAATACTCAGGAGGAGACAACTCAGCAGCAGGAGGCTACTGAGACAGAGCAGCAGGCAAATGCTGAATAAGAAATCACAGGAGATTTCTGTAGAGTTCAATAGAGTTCTATTTGCAGACGACATATTTAAGAGAATTAATTGGGAAAGCGTAGAATCCTGCTGGCAGTGATGCCAGCAGGATTCTACGCTTTTTGGATGCAGCAGCATATACATACATGGATCTCAAAAGAATAAGCTAAAGAAAAAACTCAAAAGTTTAATTCAATTAAAAAAAGCAAAAAACTTTGGAAGTTATAATCTTTTGCACTATATTTGCACACATATAATTAAAATGTAAGTAATATGAGTACAACAATAAAGACAAAATCTTCCGCTTCTATAAGAATAGATACGGATTTGCTCAATATTCTAAAGAGCAATGCTAAAAGAGACAACAGAAGCCTCAGCAATTATTTGGAGACGATTCTGTTTGAAATAATTCCTCAGCAGTCAATTGACAGAACCGAAGGAATTTGTCAAGGACTACGTGAAGTAAAAATGATAAAGGAGGGTAAATTGAAAGCAAAATCCGCAGACGAACTTTTCGATGAGCTATGATATTGAAACAACTCCTCATTTTGAAAAGGAGTTAAAGGACTTAGCTAAACGCTATAAGTCCATGAAACAAGATTTTGGCAAATTCAAAGATTCCTTAAAAGAAGATCCTTTTCAAGGAGTTGACTTAGGTGGTGGGTTAAGAAAAATCCGCATGGCTATTGATTCCAAAAGAAAAGGTAAAGCGGGAGGAGCTAGAGTTATCACATATACCACATTAGTAGATGAGAATACTGGTGAAGTATGGTTGATAGAAATCTATGACAAATCAGAATTCTCCACCATCAAGACTGATGTCATAAAGAAAATGCTAAAAGAATTGGGACTATAATTCTCAAAAGATTTGAAGGCTATCCTTGTAAATCGTCCGCCATTGGCGGGCGATTTACAAACAACAGACAATGATACGTTTTTATCGATACATTGCGTAGAATTCCTGCACCTTGTTATGGAGCATAGAAGCATAGAGAAGACCATCTTTCCATTCTTCAGGAATATGGCATATTCCAAATTTAGCACCCAGGATAGACCTCTAATACAACTGCAGATATAGGAAGAGGTAGAGCTAAAGATAGCCTCATTTTCTTATTCAGTTGCGTAGTACATAAATACATAGCCATAAGATATGATGCAGTCCATAATCCGGCAGGTAAGCTATAGACCACAAAATCCGGCAAATGAACATGCTCAGCTTTATTCCTTACCATATCAACAGTCGTGGAACCACCCAATTTGTTCAATACCTCAAACAAAATAATGTTTTTAGGACGATAAAGCAAATATACCAGTCCCCCTAAGAGTACCGGCATTAATGCTATCGCCCATTCCAAACAAGGGTACTTTCCTAACTTCTCTAGCACTTTGTCCATACTTAAACTATCTGTTTCCTTTAGCCCGATTATGGGTCTTGCAGAGCATCTGACAGTTGCTTTCGTCTGTGGCTCCACCTTTGCTCCATGCTTGTACATGGTCAGCATCCATTTCCTTTAATGCCCAGATTTTGTCTTTATTGGCATCGTGTCCAATTTTACAAAGAGGACAATTGCTTTCATGCTTCTTTTTGGCATCTGCCGTCTGACGATCATAAACCCTGCGTTTGGTATTGTCATCGAAGACACGGACATTCAGAAGTCTTGTATCCTTACAACCGCCAAGCACATATTCAAATACGTTCTTTTTATCTTGAACGCATGGATCGTTATAAAGCTCTTTCACCTTTTGTGAAACCTTGATATGATCGTATGGAATAGTATGGTACTTTTCGTAGAGTTCTCCCCAATTCAATCCCTTCATCTTGGGATAGACATCATCAAAGGTCTGCTCTATCCATGAAATGACATCGTTGAAATATAGTTTGAGTTCATTGATATCGGTATCACGACGATGCTCCTGCATATAATCCTTGATGTTGCCATGACTAACCCATCTCAAGGCTTCTTGCAGAATTTCCTGTCTGTTTGCGGAACCAGAGATATAGCATCCCCATTTCTGTAAACGAGTATCTTCCTTATTACTGAATTCCTTTCGGGCTGCAGAAACGAAAGGTCCTGAATAAATCGCATTCAGTTTCTCCTGGTCATTGAGTTTGATACCACCAATGTTGATGATTTCAAACCACTCCTTGATTTCAGACTCCGTACCTTCGCAAATGTATGCAAGTAACGTAGTGTTCTCAATACATTTTTTTTCCTCTTCATTCAAGGATTTGAATTTATAAGGATCACCGTCTTTCATATAAGAAAACTTACCAATCAGATATCTTCCAAGACTTGTAATACGTTGCTGCCCATCAAGTACCTCCAAACGTCCATCAGGAAGTTTGTTGAAATAAAGTAATCCCAGTGGATAATTGTTCAACACCGAATCAATGACAGCGGCTTCTTTTTCACTATTGTTCTCACTATAGAGATAGTTGCGCTGGTATTCAGGTTGAATGGTAAGCTTGCCAGCCAAACCATACAACCCCTTTCCATCAAGTTCACTATATGTGAATCCTTCACATAGCTCCTTTACGGTATATGTATGTAATGTTGCTTCCATGATTTATTGCTTTTTACGAATTAAAATTCGGGCATATTGTCTCTTATTATTTACGACACCACATCCTCCTCTATCTTCAGGATGAACGGAGTATCCGATTTCTTTTAATATGTCCTTAGGTGCAGATGCTCTTGTATTTCCACAAGCTTGCCAAATAATATCAAATTGCTCTGGGCAATATTTGTCTAAGAAAGTGATAGATACACCCATGATACCATCATAATCCGAAGGTATCGCATCAAAGTAATTGACTTCGATAGCATTATAGTTATCGTAAGGCATGTAGCCGATTCCATTGATTTCTTTGTGTTTACTATACTTTATATTATCCTCTTTTGTCAGTAAATTCAACGGATGATGACGCCTACCGTGCTCTATATTAGTATACCAACAAATCCCAGAAACTCTATTAACTTTTATACCATTAATTTCTTTATCAAACTTATAGGTCGGAGCATATTCAAAATCGTCAGGAACCCTAAAAAACATACCCCTATTAAAATTCGTTACACCAAGCCACATTTTATTGTATTTGAATAGAGGAAAAACTTCCTTATATGTAATACAATTTATATTGCCAAGAATGATAAACTGCTTATCAGCCTCAACAATCCACGCAAGAAATTCTCTAAAAAGTGAGAATGGTGGATTCGTTACGATAATATCCGCTTCATCTCTTAACTTTTTAACCTCATCACTTCTGAAATCACCATCTCCTTCAAGATAGTCCCACTCCAAATCACCAAGATTGATTTTACCATCACCAGTAGTGTCTTTTTCTAAAACGAAAATTTTACCATGGGTGTTAGTCTTAGACTTGTCAAACTTTGGAGAAGTTGTTTCCAAAAAGGATGTTTGAATTCCTGCTTTGATAACCTTGCTATTGATAGCATAGCTCGTTGAGATGAGTTTCTTCAAGCCTAGTTCTTCAAAATTCTGTGCAAAATACTTCGTGAAGTTACTCCACTCTGGGTCATCACAAGGCAGAAGAACCGTCTTGCCACGAAATACGTCAGGATTGTAATCAAGATAGGCTTCCATTTCGGTTTCTATATCATAGAACATGGTATAGAACTCGTCTTTCTTGGCAGCCTTAGCATTTGATAATGTACTATTTGCCATAATTTATTGATAGTTGTTACGCACCCAACTATCAATCCGCAAAACGCAATAGGGTATAAAAAAGGCGTGATGCCTCTTATCGCGTTTAGCACGGGGCGGCCTCGGAATGGAGCCCCGGAAAATTCTAAGAATGCACCACGCCTATAGCGTGTGCATCGCTTATCGAATTTTCCAGAGGCTACTATACGAGCCACCTGTCACATATTATTTTCGTGCTTTTTATTCCAAATTGAGTTTCCGAGGCTCTTGGCTAAACGCGAAATAATAGCGAATGCTTTTGTTTTTACCCACAATGTCTTGGGAACCATCCTAATCTTAGAACAATACCCGATGCAAAGGTACAAGTTTTATTTTTAACAGCAAAACTTTTAGCAAAAAAGTTTCGAAAAAAGTTGTTTGAGGGGACACAAATGGGAAGAAGAAGTAGTCTTACTTGGCTAGCAACTTTAGATTTTGGGGAATGTTTCCACATAGTTTCCTCATTTTCCACACCATCTACTTTTGGTACACAAGACATAATCATCTGATAATCAATACATATCATTTTCACTCTTCTTTTTGGCACGCAGATTGTGACTATAATTAGCGGGTTCGACAATGAATCCATAAAGAAAGAAAGTAAGTAACATTAAATAGTAACAATTTTAAAAATATACGATTATGAAGAAGTTTATGTTTGCAGCTATCGCAGCTATGGTAATGGTTTCAGTAAGCAACGTTTTTGCATCAAGCAGAATGGTAGGTAACGCAGAGGTAGCACCAGTTGATACCGTAGCCCCAGATGCTCCTTCAGATACAGCAGAAGTTGGCACTCCTATCCAGCCACAGGCTACCACTGAGGATTCTACTCAACAGGAGACAACTCAGCAGCAGGAGACAACAGAGACTGAGCAGCAGACAAATGCTGAATAAGAATTCAATAGAAATACAATAGGATTCAATTGAGTTCATTTTGCAGACGACATATTTAAGAGAATTAATAGGGAAAGCGTAGAGTCCTGCTGGCAGTGATGCCAGCAGGACTCTACGCTTTTTAAATTATCGAAAATATCCATAAAAGAATGCTACGATCAACACTCCACTTCTTCCATCCTCACCAACTTGCCAGCGACAAACTGCATGATGATTTTATGAAGTGTTGTACCCTGGCGCAGAGCCTCAACCCTTGGAGCCACGGCATATCGCTTGATTTGTTCCTCAGCCTCTTGCCATTGTACTTCTGCCTTGGAAAGTTTGCCATCCTCAGGCTTTGCCTCATAATCTTTCTTCGACAATACCTTCAGTTCCAAGATATAACTATGTTTGGTAGCGTAATGGGTAAGGTTTGGCAAAAGAAAAAAGTCACAATAACCATGGTTCAACTCTAGCTCTGGAGCGGTATAATAGTAATTGTTCAAATTCAGATATGCCATGAAGAAACCTTGAAGATTACGCTCCGACTCAATGCCGTCACGAACTGACGATACCTTGGAATAGGCATCTGCCATAAACTGTAATCCTTCACGCCACTTACCCTCAAGTGCCATGTAAGTAAACAGAATTTTCATCTGGTTCAAGTCAACAAACTTTTCCTCCTGATATTGCTCCAACAAATAGCCATAGTATTGTTTACGAACATTATTGTTTGGAATACCCAATATCATCATATCACCAAAAGTACCCTTTATGGTAAGCATACCATAATAGAACAACAGACTGGTGAATGTTTGAGGATTAGTCAACCTACTGGCAGGAAATGTCTCTTCCAGGGTTGTCACAATCTGCCCCGTCTCAGCTATCGTGCGGATAACACCTTTGCGGTCACCATCCAACTTATCCAACTGAAGAAGTTTCTTCATCTTGTTGTAGTCTGTCTTCGTGTTTGGATCTATCATCTGCTTTGGAGCTTCCCCCCTATCTATATAATTTCGGAGATAATAGATGACCATATCACTATTGAACACTTTACTCTGAGTATGCAGAGCATCCTCTGAGAAACAATAGTTATCATACCAAGGCTTCATCTCGTCTATCATTGCCTCGATATCGCTTGCTGCAGGAATACCTCCCACTTCCTTGTAATAAGCAAACATCTTGCGCACTTCCTCCAAAGAGAAGCCCAACATCTGATTGAACTCTGGCTTGGTGGAGATATGCCAGCCAATATTGAACCCACTCGTCACATCATCCAAGGTCACAGGACTGACACCTGTGATGAAGATACGCTCAAACATGCCCTTGAACTTCTTGAAGACATCACGGTAGAAACCGTCGGCATGGGTGATTGCCCAATATACATTCTCGCCCTGCTCATTGAGCACGGTATTGGTGAAATTGTCATATTCATCGATGATCAGATAGAGAGGAATGCCCTTGGCTGAAGTCTCATCCTGAAGCAAAGCCAGTTTCTCCGTACCAGAATCCGACTTAAAGAACCTCTCCTTAAAATCTGCCAGATAAAACTCTTGGTAAACTCGCATGAAACCGTCCAATTTGACACGCAGATACATATTGAAGTTTTCCTCCAACTTTTCGATACCACCACCCACATACGAGAAATCAAGGTGAAGAATCTGATACTTTCCCTGCAAAGGAGTAGGATGCTTACCAACCCATAAATCACCGAAAAGAGTTTGGAATTTCTCTTTCTTGCTACAGTCATAGTAAGCATGGAGCATACTCAGGAATATGCTCTTACCAAACCGACGTGGACGAATGAAGAAGATGTTGCTTGGCTGGTTTTCCAACAAAGGCAAATACATCGTCTTATCCACATAATATTGATTCTGTTCTATAACAGCCTCAAAGTCATTGATGCCGTAAGGCAAACGTTTCACATTCTGCTTCATGATTGCTCCTTTTCTAATTAAGTAAGTGGTTACGACAGAAAGCTATCAGATATAGCCAATATCATGCTTCATTCTGTCTCAGGCACACTATTTTGTGCAAAGATAAACAAAAAGCATGAAACCCGCAAGAGATTTCGTACTTTTTATATGTTTTTGGATACCATTTATGAGTAAGCAACGTTTTTGCATCAAGAAGAATGGTAGGTAACGCAAAGGATTCATCTCGCGCATACGTATAAATGTTTTTTCTCAAAAAAAGTATCAAAGTCTCATTATTTATATAAAACCTAATGTTATATATCTAACATTCAGATGGTTTTACAGAATGAGACTTCTCGAAAAATAGCGAAAGAAGTATCATAGAAGTATCATAAAATTATGGAAATGCATCATAAAAACACTAATAAGAAGCAGAAAAAATGCTATTAATAAGCGGAAATAAGCTACAAAAACATATAAAAAAGTGCTGTTTTCGGGCAATAAATACCCATTTTTCTCGTTATAATAGAAATTTTTCATTAAAAATATAACCTATATGAATGAAAAGGAACTTTTGAAAAAGGCTTTCGAATACGGAAACGTACCTAGCCTCATCACCTATTGCTTCACCGAACCATGTCCGATGAAAGACAAGTGTATTCACTATCTATCCGGTCTCTATAAAAACGAGGAAACTGATAGAGGAAGTGCCATCTTCCCAAATGCCCTGAAAAACGGGAAATGCGAGTACTTCGCTCCGCTGCGTGTCGTGAAAATGGCATGGGGATTCGACAAACTATTTGCCGAAATGAAAGTGAAAGACGCACCTGCATTGCGCGCCGAAATGAGAGACTACCTCGGTAGCAAAGGACAATACTACCGTTACAAACTGGGACAACTGAAACTCCTCCCGGAACAGCAGAAATATATCAAACAGCTCTTCGCCAGATACGGATATAAAGACGTTGAATTCGAACACTTCTCTGAAGAGATTGACTTCACGAATAGCTAATCTTTCCAAGAATTTATTGTTCTACTTTTTCAGTTCATCAGATGTTCCCTCTGTGCCCACTAGCTGATCCTACCA
>ERZ1034871.1420-NODE-1420-length-11909-cov-8.045554_pt1 | contig 11909 bp, 10 predicted proteins | sample MGYA00520631_ERZ1034871 | MGnify/ENA primary metagenome ERZ1034871 (study PRJEB33766, sample SAMN09781721) | gut metagenome | biome: gut microbiome | host: Homo sapiens | place: Madagascar | study: EMG produced TPA metagenomics assembly of the PRJNA485056 data...
GACCAAACATTCGCTTTTTTTATTTATTATTCGATATTTCCGCTACATTCTTCTGTATTACCTTACGGCGTTTCTTGTTTTGCGAAAAATATATTATCGTTTTTTTTGTTCTTTCCTATTTTTAGCGTATTTTTGCATAATCATATAGGCTGCACGCTGCAGTCTTGCTAAAACAAAGCTTATGCAAACAAGATGTCATCTCTCGGTAATCGCCCATAAGTTGGCGGCAAAGTATGGCGAGCGCGCTGCGTTCACCTATAAAGACTTTGGCTCTTCAGTATGGAAGAAGATCAGTTACAACCGCTTCTCGCAGTTGGTGAAGCAGGCGAGCAACGCCCTTCTCAATCTCGGTGCGAAGCCCCACGACAAGATAGCTGTGTTCTCGCAGAACTGTCTTCAGTATCTCGTTACCGACTTTGGCGCTTACGGCGTGAAGCTTGTATCCATCCCGTTCTATGCTACGGCTTCCGAGCAGCAGATTCAGTATATGATTAACGACGCTCAGGTGCGCTTCATCTTTGTAGGCGAGCAGGAGCAGTACGACAAGGCTCACCGCATCTTCGCGCTCTGCAACACGCTCGAGCGCATCATCGTGTTCGACCGCTCGGTGCGCATCTCTACGCACGACCCTGCAGCGCTCTATTTCGACGACTTCCTGAAGCACGGCGAGAAGTTGCCGCGCCAGTCGGAGGTGGAGCAGCTCTATAAGGAGGCGTCGATGGACGACCTCTGCAATATTCTTTACACATCCGGCACCACCGGCGACTCGAAGGGCGTAATGCTCACCTACGGACAGTACGACGCTGCGCTTGCAGCCAACGACGCCGTGGTGAACGTCGGCGAGAACGACCGCATTATACAGTTCCTCCCCGTCACGCACATCTTCGAGCGCGGCTTTTCATACCTCGGCTTCTCAGAGGGAGCACACATTATTATTAATACCGACCCGCACGAGATACAGCAGTCGATGCGCGAGACCCATCCAACGTGTATGTCTTCCGTGCCGCGTTTCTGGGAGAAGGTATATCAGGCGGTGAAGGAGAAGATAGAACGCTCGAGCTCTATTCAGCAGAAGCTGTTCCGTCATGCGCTCGAAGTAGGACGCCGCTACAATGTAGAATGCAAGATGCGCTGCAAGTGTCCTTCGCCTTGGCTCGCTATGGAGTACAAGCTCCTCGACAAGATGATACTCAGCCTCGTGCGCAAGCAGATAGGCTTGGAGAACAGCAACCTCTTCCCGACAGCCGGCGCCCGCGTGTCGCCAGAAGTGGAGCGTTTCGTTCACTCTGTCGGCATCAATATGGTTGTAGGCTACGGCTTGACAGAGAGTCTTGCCACAGTATCTTGCGACCGCGACAACAAGCCTTGCACTATAGGCTCCGTAGGACGTCCTATTGGTGGCATTGAGGTGAAGATCGGCGACGACGACGAAGTGCTGCTCAAGGGTCCGACTATCACAAAGGGCTATTATCACCGCGACGCAGCCAACAAGGATGCGTTCACCGAGGACGGCTTCTTCCGCACCGGCGACGCAGGCTACATAAAGGACGGCGAACTTTTCCTCACCGACCGCATCAAGGACCTCTTCAAGACCTCCAACGGCAAGTATATCGCGCCGCAGCTCGTAGAGTCGCTCATCCTCGTCGACAAGTATATCGACCAGGTGGCAGTCATCGCCAACGAGCGCAAGTTCGTTTCGGCGCTCATCGTGCCCGAGTTCCGCCTCGTAGAAGACTGGGCTAAGGAGCACGGCATAGAGTTCAGCTCGCGCGAAGACCTCTGCGCCAACCCGAAGGTGAACAAGATGATTCTTGACCGCGTCAAGACTCTGCAGCAGCAGCTCGCCCACTACGAGCAGGTGAAGCGCATCACGCTCATCCCGCACCACTTCTCGATGGAGTCGGGCGAACTCACCAATACGCTGAAGATACGCCGACCGGTGGTGTACAAGAACTACAAGCAGGAAATAGACAAAATGTACGAAGAATAAAGTTGATGTGTTGTGATGTTGATAAGGTGACAAATGTCAACCCCTCAACATCACAACCCCTCAACATTTCTAATTATAGAAACATAGATGATCACTTCCGACCAACTGAAGGATGTGCTTGAGCGTGCAGATGCCCTCAAGCACTATCTTAATATCGACCAGAAGAAAGTAGAATTTGAAGAAGAACAGCTCCGCACGCAGGCGCCCGACTTTTGGGAAGACCCTAAGCGCGCCGAGGAGCAGATGAAGAAGGTGAAGACGCTGGAGCGCTGGATAAAGGGCTATGCCCACGTGCGCCAGCTCGCCGATGAGCTGCAGCTCGCTTTCGACTTCCATAAAGACGAACTCGTAACCGAAGAGGAGGTAGACGACGACTACTCGAAGGCTATCTCCGCCATCGAAGACCTCGAACTGATGAACATGCTGCGCCAGAAGGAAGACCCTATGGACTGCGTGATGAAGATAAACTCGGGCGCCGGCGGCACCGAGAGTCAGGACTGGGCGCAGATGCTCATGCGTATGTATATGCGCTGGGCAGAGGCTCACGGTCACAAGGTGACGATAAGCAACCTTCAGGAGGGCGACGAGGCAGGCATCAAGAGCGTCACGATGGAGATAGAGGGCGGCGAGTACGCCTACGGCTTCCTCAAGAGCGAGAACGGCGTGCACCGTCTTGTGCGTGTGTCGCCGTTCAACGCGCAGGGCAAGCGCATGACGTCGTTCGCTTCGGTGTTCGTGTCGCCGCTTGTCGACGATACCATCGAGGTGTATGTCGACCCGTCGAAGATTAGTTGGGACCTCTTCCGCTCAGGCGGAGCAGGCGGTCAGAACGTCAACAAGGTGGAGACGGGTGTTCGCCTCCGCTATCAGTATACCGACCCCGACACGGGCGAGGAAGAGGAAATCCTCATCGAGAACACCGAGAGCCGCAAGCAGCTCGAGAACCGCAATAACGCCATGCGACTCCTCAAGTCGCAGCTCTACGACCGCGCCATGAAGAAGCGTCTCGAAGCGCAGGCGAAGATTGAGGCAGGCAAGAAGAAGATAGAGTGGGGCAGCCAGATACGCAGCTACGTCTTCGACGACCGCCGCGTGAAGGACCACCGCACCAACTACCAGACCACCGATGTCGACGGCGTGATGGACGGCAAGATAGACGGGTTCATCAAGGCGTATCTCATGGAGTTCCCCGTGAGCGAGGAGGAGTAAGAGGGCTTCTGGGTTTTTCTATGGGGATAGGTTTTCTAGGGATGCTAGGTTTTCTAGGGATGCTAGGTTTTCTAGAGGACTGGGCTTATTGGACTTAAAGAATAAACAATCAAAAAAATCAAATAACTATGAGCCAGAAAAGTAATGTGCGCCGCGCAAAGTATGCGGCAGAACAAGAGAAGAAAGCAAAGAAAGTAGTGAAAGGAATCATCTGGACGCTCGTCGGACTTACGATAGCGTACATGATTTGGACCTTTACACAGTCTTAATAAGAAACAAGATATGAGTGGATTAGAAATAGAACGTAAGTTCCTTATACGTGAAGGCAGCGACTACAAGTCGGCTGCCTTTTCTCATAGCCGTATCAAGCAGGGATACATGCCCTGCCAGACGGCTACCGTGCGTGTCCGCACCCGCGACGACCGCTCCTGGCTCACCATCAAGAGTCACAGCGACCGTGCCGGACTCTCGCGCTACGAGTTCGAAAAGGAGATAACGAACGACGAGGCGGAGCACCTCTTCGAACTTTGCCGCGGCGGAGTGATAGACAAGTGCCGCTGGCTCGTGAAGTCGCCCGACGGGCGCCACACGTTCGAGGTCGACGAGTTCTTCGGCGACAACGCCGGACTCGTAGTTGCCGAGGTGGAGCTTGGCTCCGAGGACGAGCCGTTCGCAAAGCCCAGCTTCATCGGCGAGGAAGTGACGGGCGACCGCCGCTACTACAACTCGCAGCTGCTCGTACACCCATATAAGGATTGGTAACTATAGGGGGTGCACTTGTCTCAAGTGCACCAACCGAGCAATGTTGATATACCTCTTGCTACGTTGGTGCACTTGAGACAAGTGCACCCCCTAAAGTTAGCATCCGTGAAAATCCGTGAAATCTGTGGGAGTATATCTCAGCAGAAAGAGAGAACCCCACGTTACTTCAGTCGTTCAAGATACTTCACCAGTCCCCAGCGCACAGAGCGTAGGCCGAACTGCTCGGTGTGTATATCCTCGGGCTTTATCCACATGCACTCCGCAGCGTCGTCGTTGGCGGCGAGCACCGACTCGTCCTCCACGTCGCACTCGTAGAACATGTCGAGCGTAGGCAGTTCGATGCCACTATAGCGATATACGTTAGGCAGCGAGAAAAGGTAGCGAGCTGCCGTCACCTTGAGGTTCGTCTCCTCCATCACCTCGCGCACAACACCCTCCTCCGACGTCTCGCCAATCTCGGTAAAGCCGCCAGGCAGGTCGAGCGTGCCCTTTGCCGGCTCCTGCTTGCGCAGCGTGATGAGAATCTCGCCCTTGCTGTTGCGTATGATAGCCACGTTGGCTGCACTCGGATTCATGAAATACTCGAAACCGCAGTTCTCGCATTTCCTACTTCTCGCACCGTTCTCTACAAAATGATGACTGCCGCAGCGTGGGCAGTACTCGAACTTCTCTAATGGATGCATTTCTATAATGTTAATTAATTATTACAAAGCGCTTTTTTGCACTGCAATATTACAAAAAAAGTGTTACCTTTGCAAATAAATATTCTAAAAACCAATCTTTGTAACAGAAATGAAATACTTCGCATACCCTATGCGCGGCTCTATGGTCGTGCTCAAGTCCGTAATACTCACTGTGTTCTGCCTCGTTCTCGCCGCTCCGGTGCTCGCTCAGCGCACGTTCGACGTGCAGCTCTGGCAGAAGAAAGCCCCCAACAACAATAGCTTGGGCGACACCGCATACGTGAAAGTATACCTGCCCGAGGAGAAGCATGCCACGGGTCGCGCCGTAGTGATATGCCCCGGCGGAGGCTACGAGCATCTGGCTATGGGACACGAAGGCACCGACTGGGCGCCGTTCTTCAACGACCAGGGCATTGCCGCCATCGTGCTCCACTACCGCATGCCAGCTGGCAACCCTAAGGTGCCCGTGAGCGACGCTGAGGAAGCCCTGCGCCTTGTGCGCCGCAACGCACAGGCATGGCACATCGACGCCGACAACGTAGGTATCATGGGATTCTCTGCCGGCGGACACCTCGCTTCTGCCGTCGCCACACTCTCAAAGGACGACGCCAAGCCCAACTTCCAGATACTCTTCTATCCAGTTATAACTATGCTCGACGGCTACTGCCATCAGGGTTCGCGCAAGAACCTGCTCGGCGAGCACGCACGCAAGAAGGACGAGCAGAAGTACTGCACCGACATGCAGGTGACACGCGTCACGCCGCGCGCCTTCATCGCCCTCTCCGACGACGACCACGTGGTGCAGCCCATGAACGGCGTCAACTACTACGCCGAACTCTACCGCCATGACGTGCCCGCATCGCTCCACGTATATCCCAGCGGCGGTCACGGCTACGGCTTGCGCACCAGCTTCCGCTACCATATCGAGATGCTGCTCGATCTGAAGGCGTGGCTGCAGAGCTTCTAAATACGCATAAGTAGCGGAGGTCTCTGGCCTCCGCAGCACCCGGTCGATTGTTAATAATTCACTTCTTTCTGCTTGTTTTCCGAAAATAATGCGTAAGTTTGCATGTTAAAACAAGCAAACAAGAAAAACGACGATGAATATAATGACTAAAAAGATTGCTGCATTCACCTTCGCAGCACTTACAGCGCTCGGTTTCGCTTCGTGCAACGAGCGCAAGTTCCACGTAGAAGGCGCCATCGAGAACGCTGCCGACTCCGTGCTCTACTTCGAGAATATGGGTCTGAACGGCGTTCAGACAGTCGACTCCGTGAAGCTCTCTGCCGACGGCGCGTTCGCCTTCGACGGCAAGGCAGTCACAGCTCCTGAGTTCTACCGCCTGCGTATCGCCGGACAAATCATAAACGTAGCCATCGACTCTACGGAGACCGTAACCGTGAAGGCGAAATATCCCGCAATGGCAACCGACTACGAGGTGAGCGGATCGGACGACTGCTCGCGCATCAAGGAGCTTGCTCTTATGCAGATGCAGCTTCAGCAGAACGTCAACAACATCGCTCGCAACCCGCTGCTCGGCGCAGACGCCGTGGCAGACAGCGTGCAGAAGGTGGTTGAGGCATACAAGACCGACGTGAAGACCCGCTACATCTTCAAGGCGCCGATGAAGGCTTCGTCATACTTCGCACTCTTCCAGACGCTCTACGCCGGCGGTCAGCCCATGCTCATCTTCAATCCGCGCACATCCGAGCAGGACGTTCGCGTCTTCGCAGCAGTGGCTACCAGCTGGGATGCGTTCTACCCTAACGCCGAGCGCGGCGCCAACCTTCACAACATCGCAATCGAAGGCATGAAGGAGGTGCGCATGCTGCGCAGCAAGGCTGAGGCGACGCTCGATCCCGCAAAGCTCAACACAAGCGGCGTGCTCGACTTTGCGCTCACCGACAATCGCGGCGCACAGCGCAGCCTCTCGTCGCTGAAGGGCAAGGCGGTGATGCTCGACTTCCACGTCTTCGCCACCGGCGAGTCGATGAAGCGCATCATGATGCTCCGCGAACTCTACAACAAGTATCACGCTCAGGGCTTCGAGATCTATCAGGTGAGCCTCGACGAGGACGAACACTTCTGGAAGACGCAGACCGCAGCCCTGCCTTGGGTGTGCACACGCATGGACGAAGACTCGCAGCAGGTGCTCCGACTCTACAACGTGCAGCAGGTGCCGACGTTCTTCCTGCTCGACCGCAACTGCAACGTTGTGAAGCGCGACGCACAGATAAAGGATCTCGACGCAGAAATAAAGGCGCTGCTGTAATAGATTGTAACCAGAAACGCCCGAAAGGCGTTGATAATTCTCAAATTGAAAGCATTTTTAATAAAAGTGCTTTCAATTTGAAACTTTGTGCTAATTATTACGAAAATGCTACTCCAATTCATTTGTATTTGCGCAAATAGTTGTAATTTTGCAGTCGTAATAATAATAGGAGCTGTTTCAGGACTCCGCTTTAAGGTAAAAGGATAAGAAGAATGAGAAAGTCGGTAAGATTCACAAAGATGCACGGTGCAGGCAACGATTACATCTACGTTGACACGCAGAAGTACGATGTGCCCGACCCGTCTGCGGCTGCCATCGCATGGAGCAACCGCCATACAGGCATCGGCAGTGACGGACTCGTGCTTATCGGCAAACCGTACGGCGGCGTTGACGCCGATTTCTCTATGCGCATCTTCAACGCCGACGGATCGGAGGCTAAGATGTGCGGCAATGCGTCGCGCTGTATCGCGAAGTATCTCTACGAGCGCCGACTCACCGACAAGACAACTATACGCCTGCAGACACTCTCGGGCGTAAAGATTCTGACGTTGCATCTCGCCGACGGCGAAAACGCTGGCGGCGGTTCGGACAATATACATAATAATAAGGTGGAGAGCGTAACGGTCGACATGCTTGCGCCCACATTCCACGTGCCCGAGCAGTACGACGAGACGGCAGGCGATGCGCTTACCGTCGGTACGCGCACGTTCCACGGCACGTTCGTGTCGATGGGCAACCCTCACTTTGTATGCTTCGTCGACGACATCGACACGCTCGACGTGGCACGATACGGCTCCGCGATGGAGATAGCTTCGGCGTTCCCCGAACGCTGCAACATTGAATTCGCCGAGATTAAGGCCGACGGCGCCATACGCACACGAGTGTGGGAGCGAGGCAGCGGCATCACTATGGCATGCGGCACAGGCGCCTGCGCTACAGCCGTGGCGGCAGCGATTGTGGGCAAGTCATCGCGTCGCAGCGCCATCATTATGGATGGTGGCACCTTACAAATCGAATGGAATGAAGCCGACGGGCATGTCTATATGACAGGGCCGGCGGCTTTCGTCTTTGATGGAGAAATAGAATTATAAATCACGATTCAGGATTACAGGATAAAAATTTAGAGAGTATGGCATTGGTTAACGAACATTTCTTGAAACTCTCGAACAGCTATCTGTTCGCAGACATAGCCAAGAAGGTGAACGCCTTCAAGGTGTCGCATCCGCAGATGCGCGTCATCAGTCTGGGCATAGGCGACGTGACGCAGCCGCTGTGCCCCGCCGTGGTGGAGGCAATGCACAAGGCTGTAGACGAGATGGCGTCGACAGACACGTTCCACGGTTACGGGCCGGAGCACGGCTACGACTTTCTGCGCGAGGCGATAATCAGGAACGACTTCGCACCGCGCGGCATACATCTCGACCCGAGCGAAGTGTTCGTCAACGACGGAGCAAAGAGTGACACCGGAAACATCGGCGAGATTGTGCGCTGGGACAACTCCATCGGCGTCACCGACCCGATTTACCCCGTATATATCGACTCGAACGTGATGTGCGGCAGAGCCGGAGTGCTCGAAGACGGTCGCTGGAGCAACGTCAACTATCTGCCATGCACCGCTGAGAACGGCTTCGTGCCGCAGATTCCCGACCATCGCGTAGACATGATTTACCTCTGCTACCCGAACAACCCTACGGGAACCGTGCTCCCGAAGGCAGAACTGAAGAAGTGGGTGAAGTATGCGCTGGCTAACGACACGCTCATCTTCTACGATGCAGCCTACGAGGCGTACATCCAGGACGACGACATACCGCACTCTATCTACGAGATACGCGGCGCAAAGCAATGCGCCATCGAGTTCCGCAGCTACTCGAAGACGGCAGGCTTCACCGGCGTGCGCTGTGGCTACACAGTAGTGCCGAAGGAGGTGACAGCCGTGACGCTCGACGGCAAGCAGCGCATATCGCTCAACCATCTTTGGGAGCGCCGCCAGTCGACAAAGTTCAACGGAACGAGCTACATATCGCAGCGCGCCGCCGCTGCAATCTATACGCCGGAAGGCAAGCGCCAGGTGCGCGACACGATAGCCTACTACATGCGCAACGCCGAACTGATGTGCGAGTCGCTCACGCAGATGGGCTTCGAGGTGTTCGGCGGCAGAAACGCTCCCTATCTCTGGGTGAAGACGCCGCACGGCATCGACTCGTGGCGATTCTTCGAGCAGATGCTCTATGCCGTGGGCGTGGTCTGCACACCGGGCGTTGGCTTCGGACCGAGCGGCGAGGGCTATGTGCGCCTCACTGCCTTCGGAAAACGCGAAGACTGCGAGGAGGCGATGCAAAGAATAGGCGAGTGGGTGCGCTCCACCCACTAAACACTTGCGAAGCGAGTGACAGACACATACAACGAGAAACAATAAAAAACAATATAACGACTAAATACCCAATTAGACAATGGCAAATTTAAGATTTGAGGTTGTAGCCGAGGCTTTCAACAAGAAACCAGTTGAAGTGATTACGCCGATAGAACGTCCGTCGGAGTTCTTCGGCAAAAACGTGTTCAACCGTGCGAAGATGTATAAGTATCTTCCGCGCGAAGTGTACGAAAAGCTCATCGATGTTATCGACAACGGTGCGCGTCTCGACCGCTCTATAGCCGACGCTGTGGCTAAAGGCATGAAGCAATGGGCAGACGAGAACGGCGTCACTCACTACACACACTGGTTCCAGCCGCTCACCGAGGGCACAGCCGAGAAGCACGACGCCTTCATCGAGCACGACGGCAAGGGCGGAATGATAGAGGAGTTCTCTGGCAAACTGCTCGTACAGCAGGAGCCTGACGCAAGTTCGTTCCCGAACGGCGGCATCCGCAACACCTTCGAGGCACGCGGCTATTCGGCTTGGGACCCTACATCGCCGGTGTTCATCATCGACGACACACTCTGTATCCCTACCATCTTCATCTCTTACACCGGCGAGGCGCTCGACTATAAGGCTCCGCTCCTGCGTTCGCTCCACGCCGTGAACGAGGCGGCTACGGCTGTCTGCCACTACTTCTACCCGGAGGTGAAGAAGGTCATCTCTAACCTCGGTTGGGAGCAGGAGTACTTCCTCGTTGACGAGGGACTCTACTCGGCACGCCCCGACCTTATGCTCACCGGTCGTACGCTCATGGGCCACGACTCGGCTAAAAACCAGCAGATGGACGACCACTACTTCGGTGCTATCCCCGAGCGTGTGCAGGCGTTCATGAAGGATCTTGAGATTCAGGCGCTCGAGCTTGGCATTCCCTGCAAGACTCGTCACAACGAGGTGGCGCCCAACCAGTTCGAGTTGGCACCGATCTTCGAGGAGACCAACATCGCCATCGACCATAACATGCTTCTCATGTCGCTCATGAAGAAGGTGGCTCGCCGCCACGGATTCCGCGTTCTGCTCCACGAGAAGCCGTTCGCAGGCATCAATGGCTCGGGCAAGCACGAGAACTGGAGTCTCTCTACAGACACCGGTGTGCTGCTCCACGGACCTGGTAAGACTCCGGAGGACAACCTCCGCTTCATCGTCTTCATCGTAGAGACATTGATGGCTGTATACAAGCACAACGGACTTATCAAGGCGTCTATCATGAGCGCTACAAACGCTCACCGACTCGGCGCTCACGAGGCTCCTCCAGCCATCGTTTCGTCGTTCCTCGGACGCCAGCTCACAGAGATTCTCAGCCATATCGCCGCTTCTGACAAGGACGAACTCTTCGACGTGGCAGGCAAGCTGGGCTTGAAGCTCGACATTCCTGAGATTCCGGAACTTCTCATCGACAATACCGACCGCAACCGCACATCGCCTTTCGCCTTCACCGGCAACCGCTTCGAGTTCCGCGCCGTAGGTTCTGAGGCTAACTGCGCGTCGGCAATGATCGTGCTCAACACCGCCGTTGCTGAGGCTCTGCAGTCGTTCAAGCAGCGCGTAGACGCTCTCATCGAGAACGGCTCCGACAAGGTGAGCGCTATTCTCGACATCGTTCGCGAGGATATCCACACCTGCGCACCGGTTCACTTCGAGGGCAACGGCTACTCTGAAGAATGGGTAGAGGAGGCTAAGCGTCGCGGTCTCGACTGCGAGACTTCGTGCCCGAAGGTGTTCGAGCGCTACCTCGACGAGGATTCTATCCGCATGTTCGAGAGCCAGAACGTGATGTCACGCAAGGAGCTTGAGGCTCGCAACGAGGTGAAGTGGGAGACCTACACCAAGAAGATTCAGATTGAGGCACGCGTCTTCGGCGACCTCTCTATGAACCATATCATCCCTGTCTGCACTCACTATCAGAGCCGTCTGGCTAAGAACGTGCAGAGCATGTACGACATCTTCCCGAAGGAGACAGCCGACAATCTCACTTCGCGCAACAAGAAGATTATCGAGGAGATTGCCGAGCGCACTCAGATCATCGAGAATGGAGTAGAGGAGCTGGTTGAGGCTCGTAAGGTGGCTAACCGCATTGAGGATGAGCACCTTAAGGCCATCGCTTACCACGACACTGTGGCTCCGAAGATGGACGAGATTCGCTACCATATCGACAAGCTCGAGCTTATCGTGGCTGACGAACTCTGGACGCTCCCGAAGTATCGCGAGCTCCTTTTCGTACGCTAAACCATAAAACACATTCTACGTGGAGCGAGTCAGCTTCTCGATAGAATGCTTAGAAGGGTGTGTTAGCACGCAGTAATTGCAGCTAACACACCCTTTTTTGTATATCAGCTCTCCTTTATGCCTCCCTTTACACCTTAAAATTCCAGTATTTGTTCTTTGGTGGCGTCCGCCGTCCGATCAGATCCCGTCCGCTACTATTTTCTCTCACTCGCGTATAATATTATAATGTGTACGTCCACAATTATGCGTTTTAATTGTAAATATCTGTTAAAATCAAGCTAAAAACCCAACTTTTTTCTGCAAAAGTTTTGGAGGTTTGCAAAAAAGCTATACCTTTGCATCCGCTTTCGAG
>ERZ1034871.1430-NODE-1430-length-11841-cov-9.598337_pt1 | contig 11841 bp, 8 predicted proteins | sample MGYA00520631_ERZ1034871 | MGnify/ENA primary metagenome ERZ1034871 (study PRJEB33766, sample SAMN09781721) | gut metagenome | biome: gut microbiome | host: Homo sapiens | place: Madagascar | study: EMG produced TPA metagenomics assembly of the PRJNA485056 data...
CCTCGCAAGCGCGGGTGTTGGTGCAGTTACCGAAGCCGAGCTCCTCCATCTTGGCAACCATGTTCTTGGCGCGACGCGCGGCCTCTACGCGACCTTGTGGCAGGAGCGCGAACTGGCTGACCTTTGAAGAGACGAAGAGCATTGCGGAACCGTTCTTGCAGGCTGCCACGCAAGCGCCGCAACCAATGCAAGTGGCGCAGTCCATGGCCTCGTCGGCGGCGTCCTTAGAGATAAGGATGGCGTTGGCGTCCTGGGCCTGGCCGGTGCGCACGCTGGTATAGCCGCCAGCGGCGATGATCTTGTCGAAAGCCGAACGGTCTACCATGCAGTCCTTGATGATAGGGAAGGCTGCCGAGCGCCAAGGCTCAACGGTGATGACGTCGCCATCGTGGAAACGGCGCATGTAGAGCTGGCAAGTGGTAGCGCCCTGCGCTGGTCCGTGAGGATGACCGTTGATATAGAGTGAGCACATGCCGCAAATGCCCTCGCGGCAGTCGTGGTCGAAGACGAAAGGCTCGTTGCCACCCTCAATGAGTTGCTCGTTAAGGATGTCGAGCATCTCCAGGAAAGAAGTGTCGCCGGGGATGTCTTTCATCTCAAAGGTGTCGAAGTGGCCTTCTGCTTTAGGGCCGTTCTGACGCCAAACCTTCAGTGTGAATGATATATTCTGATCCATTGTTTTTCTTGAGTTAATGAACTTAAAAACTATGATTTATAGTTACGTGTCTGAACCTTGATGTACTGGTAATCGAGGTCTTCCTTGTAGAGCGCCGGGGCCTGGTTCTCGCCCTTGAACTCCCAGCAAGCCACGTACATGTAGTTCTCATCATCACGCTTAGCCTCGCCTTCCTCGGTCTGGCTCTCCTCGCGGAAGTGGCCACCGCAGCTCTCGTTGCGCTCCAGGGCGTCGTAAGCGATGAGCTCACCCATGAGGATGAAGTCGCGGAGGTGGATAGCCTTGTCGAGCTCGACGTTGAGGCCTTCCTTGGATCCTGGCACACGCACGCAGGTGTTGAACTGCTCGCGCACGTCCTTCAGCATTGCGAGGGCCTTCTTCAAGCCTTCGGCGTTGCGTGCCATGCCCACGTAGTTCCACATGATGTTGTAGAGCTCCTTGTGGATGGAGTCAACGCTCATCAGCTTAGACTTGTCGGCCTGCTTGTTCTGGATGTCCATGATGCGGTCTATCTCGGCCTGCACGTTCTTCTCAGCCTCCACGAACTCAGGAGCGTCGGTGCTTGGCTTCTTCACCTGAATCTGGTCGGAGAGATAGTTCTGCATGGTGTAAGGAATGACGAAGTAACCGTCTGACAGGCCCTGCATCAGCGCGGAAGCGCCGAGGCGGTTTGCGCCGTGGTCGGAGAAGTTGCACTCGCCCAGGGCGAAGAGGCCCTTGATGTTGGTCTGGAGCTCATAGTCTACCCAAAGGCCACCCATGGTATAGTGGATAGCAGGGAAGATCATCATCGGGTTGTCGTGAGGATCCACGTCGGTAATCTCCTGGTACATGTCGAAGAGGTTGCCATAACGCTGGTCTACCACGTCGCGGCCGAGACGGTCGAAAGCCTCAGAGAAGTCGAGGAACACGGCCAGGCCAGTGTTGTTGACGCCATAGCCCTTGTCGGTACGCTCCTTGGCTGCGCGTGAAGCCACGTCGCGAGGCACGAGGTTACCGAAGGCAGGATAACGGCGCTCGAGGTAATAGTCGCGGTCTTCCTCAGGAATGTCGCGGCCCTTGATCTCGCCCTTCTGCAGCTTCTTGGCGTCCTCAAGCTTCTTAGGCACCCAGATGCGGCCATCGTTACGAAGCGACTCCGACATCAATGTCAGCTTAGACTGCTTGTCGCCGTGCACGGGGATACATGTCGGGTGAATCTGCACGAAGCAAGGATTGGCGAACCATGCGCCCTTGCGGTAAGCCTGGATGGCGGCGGTGCAGTTGCAGCCCATGGCGTTGGTAGAGAGGAAGTATGTGTTGCCATAACCACCTGTGGCAAGGCAAACGGCATGTGCGGAATAACGCTCCAGCTTGCCTGAGACGAGGTCCTTGGCGATGACGCCACGGCAGCGTCCGTCGACGATGACCACGTCCTCAATCTCCGTGCGGGTGTGAAGCTCCACGGTGCCGCGGTTCACCTCCTTCATCAATGAAGAGTAGGCGCCGAGCAAAAGCTGCTGACCGGTCTGGCCCTTGGCGTAGAACGTGCGGCTCACCTGCACGCCACCGAACGAGCGGTTGGCCAACATGCCGCCATACTCACGTGCGAAAGGCACGCCCTGGGCGACGCACTGGTCGATGATGTTGGCGCTGACCTCTGCCAGACGATACACGTTGGCCTCGCGAGCGCGGTAGTCGCCACCCTTGATGGTGTCGTAGAACAGGCGGTAAACGGCGTCACCGTCGTTCTGGTAGTTCTTGGCTGCGTTGATACCACCCTGCGCGGCGATGGAGTGAGCGCGGCGAGGAGAGTCCTGGATGCAGAAGTTGATGACATGGAAACCCATCTCGCCAAGAGAGGCGGCGGCGCTTGCTCCTGCCAGACCCGTACCCACGACGATGATGTCGAGCTTACGCTTGTTGGCTGGGTTCACCAGCTTTTGATGAGCTTTATAGTTGGTCCATTTCTCGGCCAGAGGGCCTTCTGGAATTCTTGAATCTATCTGAGTCATTTTTATTATGAGTTTATAGTTGTTGGGAATTATAGTCTATAGTTTGTGAGTTTTTCGTTTATAGTCTTGAATAGCATTTGGCTATAGGGTTCATCAACTAAAAACTAAAAACTATATTTGCTATCAACTATTAGAAGCTGGGCGCGAAACCAAACCAGAATGACAATACCAGGAAGGCGAACACGGCCATGAGGATGGTGACATAGGCGATGCCAATGCACTGCCAGCGCTTCAGCCAAATCTTGCCGCTCCAGCCCAAGGTCTGCATTGCTGACCAGAAGCCATGAGAGAGGTGGAACCACAGGGCCACGAGCCACACGAGATAGAGCACAGAGTAGACAGGGTTGGAGAATGTCTCCTGAATCCAGCCAAAGCCATCGGCGGGAGCCGGTGTCGTGGCGCAGCCAGCGAGCTCGGCGAGCATCATGTGGGCCCAGAAGTTGTAGAGGTGGAGCAGAAGGCCTACCACGATGATAAGGCCGAGCACCAACATGTTCTGAGATGCCCAAGACACCTCGGGGCGACGGCTTGTCACCTCGTAGCGCTGTGGGCCACGAGCCCTACGGTTCTGTGCCGTGAGGATGAACGCGTAAACGATGTGGCACACTGCCAGGAAGGCAAGGCCAAGCGTTCCCAATACTGCGTACCAGTTGCTTCCCAAGAACTCGCACACCATGTTGTAGGCATGCCCAGAGAAGAATGCGGCAACGTTCATGCAGCAGTGGAAGGTCAGGAAGAGAATGAGGCAGATGCCAGTGAGAGACATCACCACTTTTCTACCAATCGGAGAATTGATTAACCACATAAATGATTGAGTTTAAAGATAATATTAATGTTATGTTTTTGTATTATAATCATTTTGGGGCATACTCATACCTCATTTTAGGTACTGGTCGCGCCTTTCCGCTGCAAAAATACGATATTTTTAGGAATTTAACAAGTCAAAATGACAAAAAATACACACATTTTATCTTGACAAGTTATTGTTCTTACCATCTTCTTGTATAATCAAAGTATATTTCTAATATGCTTCTTTGGCGGTCAAACATCAAGATGATTCTGACTGTATAGGAAGGTTTTTTATGGGGCATTCCTATATATTCTACTAATGGTCCTTTAAAATCGTAATTCTTAATAAACTTATATATCTCTTCAAACGGAAAGTCCTTGGGAGAGACCAACCAAACGGAATCGACCTTCCCATTTCCTTTCACTATAAAATTCACGATAACGTTATCTTGAATCTTGTGTACAGTTTAGTTGCATTGTATCGCCATATAATCAAGAAGGCTGACGCAAAACAGTTTTCTTTTCCTCGCGTATTCTTCTTCGTTTATTTCAGGATCTATTTCTATTATTTCATTATCCAGAGTATCAACAACCAAATCCATTACCTTTGTAGGGGCAGCCAATACAATCGTGGCATGAGCTAAAAGAAATAAAAAGAAAATTAAGCCTTTCATATATTTTTCTTGTAAACTTTTAGTGCAATTGAGGTTATATGCCATTTGCAGACAATGATAAACAAATTAGGCACGAAAACCTATTGCTTAAACATCTTTTATCTACTACTCTTATATACAAATCGCTTTGTTTTGACGGATTTAAAAATGAGACTCTTGTCAATTTCATTATCTAAAGTGTCTTGAAATCTAAGAAACAACTTCAAGAGGTGTCCTTTTTTATAGTCAATAGAGTTATTTTTAATATAATGCATTTCATCCAAGGCGTAGACTATGCGTGGGGGATAACAGGATGATACCCCACACAGCAATATCATTAAGATAAACTGTTTCACCATTTGTATTTCATTTCTTGCACCATTGTTATGCAATTAAAGCCTATGGCTAATCTGCTCTTTTGACGGTCAAAGACCAAGCAGATTCCAACAGTACAGGCATGTTTTCGGCGAGGTGCCGACAGAAGTTGTCTTAGTTGTCCCTTAAAATCGTAATTCTTAATGAACTTATATATCTCTTCAAACGGAAAATCCTTAGGAGAAACCAACCAAACGGAGTCGACCTTACCACTTCCATTCACTATAAAACCCACGACAACGCTATCTTGAATCTCAAATACAGTTTTTATGCATTGTGTAGCCAAATAATTAAGAAGGCTGACGTTAAACTGTTTTCTCTTCCTCACGTATTCCTCCTCGTTGATTTTAGGATCTATTTCAAATACTTCATTGTCCAAAGTATCTACAATTACTTCCTTGCCTTCTACAGGGACTGCCCATACAATCGTTGTATGAGCTAACAGAAATAAAAAGAAAATCAAGCCTTTCATGTTCGTATTATTTTATTCTTGTACCAGAAATCACTACGTCATCCAACATAATACCGCCATCGATCACAACAGGATTTCCTCTCCTTATCCCATCCCATCCTATGGCATATGTCGGGATTGTTTTTTTAAAAGGGTCATCAGGTGACAAGGGTGTGGATCTGGGATGCGTATGATACATTTCTCTCACGTCAAATTGCTGCCCCAAGCCCAAATCCAAATAAGGTTTACCATCTCTTCTTTGGCGAATACTGTATAATGATCCAGCATCAAGGGCATTGTGCGCATAATATATGTATTGCCCATCCGGACGCGTTCCTGCGAAAGTAAATCTTTCTTCATTGATCTCTTGTGGAGAGAACACATACCCTTCGGCTTGCTCAAAGTAATAGCCGTAGTCTGTCTTGTACATGGCCATTTCAACATTGTTTTTCTTGGAGGTATATACCAACCACTTTGAAGCCTCATATTGAGTGCCATGGAAAAACCTGCTGTCATTTTCCTTGGCCCCTGAGGGGTTTATGTTTAATGATATGTTTCCACCACCCCCGGCTTTCGTTGACCAATTGAGATTCCAATTATTCAAACTGCCAGCGCCTCCAACGGTTAGTCCAATGCCAACCACTGAGTTGTTGATTCCAAACGTATAGCCTAACGTTCCGGGGTTTATTAACCCATAAGCACACGAATAACCCAAAACAGCGCCAACGCCTAACCCTAAGTAAGTTGTCGCTTGTTTCCAATTCCAAGTAAACGGATTGAGGTTCCCCTTGTTGGAAGCCACACCGCCAATATACGCGCCTACAACAGCCGCGGCTATTAGCCAGAATAGCTTTCCGTCCTTGTCAACATACTTCAATGGATTGTTCATGCAATAGCTGTACCTGTTGAAGTTTTGGGAGAAATCGGGCATCTGCACGTATGGATCAGGACTAAGGAACCTGCCCAAGGCGGCATCATACAACCTTGCATTCATGTTTATTAATCCAAATCGCGTCAGGTGCTCGTGTCCCGTATAGCCCCTTCCTAGGAACAGTTCTGGCTCATTGCCTGGCTCAAACACCTGCAGGGTTGCGGGATCGCGCAAGCGTCCCCATGCGTCATAGCTCAGTTCCTGGACAAGACTGTCGTCCGGGGCTATGACATGCGTAACGCTACCGAGATTGTCACGGAGAACGTTATATACTTTTTCCACCCCGTTCTCCTTGACAAGGACGGCCGGAGCACTATAATAGTCGCCTCCCAAATAGAGCCTTTCCTTGTTGCCAGAAGGAGTAGATTCCAGCTCATAGCAATCGCCCATGTAGTATCGTGTAATCACGTCGTTGCCATCGCGCGAGATAGTCATCCTTGTCCTTTCGTAGTCGGCGGAATAGGAAAAGTCCGCGGTGTACCCATTCTCGGAAATAGACTTGGGGCGTGAGAAAGACGTGTATTCCACATTTTGGCTCCATGTCGGCATGTTCCCGGAAGTAAGGGTTACGCCAGAGATGGCGTAAGGCTTTTGCGGTATGTCGTATTCAAACGAGCCAACGTCGCTTTGTGACGTGATGTTGCCTTTGCAATCGTAGGTGGTGGTATTGTCGCCGAATGATGTCAGCCGGTTCAAGTTGTCATACTTAAAGTCTTCCGTCAAGCCCCTAAGGTTGTCCTTGCGTGACATCATGTTTAATGTATGGGCATTAAACGTGTAGGAAAAGTCTTGGTATTTCTTGCCTGGGCTTGCGCCGCTTCTTCCGCTCAACAATCCAGCTGGAGTATATCGATACTTGCGCGTAATGTTTCCCGACACGATGCTTGATGCCGTGCCATGGGAACTCAATGTCTCTATGCCATAAACATTCGTAGTGCCATTCAGGTTCACTTCTTTGAGACTGCCGTCCACATACACATGATTTTCCTTGGCAATCAGTCCTGCCTGGGAAGTGTATTCGATGGAAGAAACATTGCCGTCGGCATAGGTGTAGTCCTTTCGCAGCCATTTGCCGTCTTGTATGGTTTGCCTCCATTGCTTGACTCTCCCGAAGTCATCATAGGAAATGGTTTTGCCCGTGCCGTTACTGGTAGCGACCTCCACCAAGTCGCCCAACGTATTGTATTTATACGAAGTCGTGAACTCCGGACACGTGCTCTTAACCAATCTGTCGTATTGGTCGTACTCATACTGCTTGACGTTTCCGTTGGCATCGGTTTCCTTGCTCAAGTTTCCACTGTCGTCATACTCATACGTTGTGGTCCCCATGCTTGGGTCAACCAAACGTATGCGTCTCCTGTATGTGTCATATCCAAACCTGGTTGTAATGTTTCCCGGTGCCGTGATGGACACAATGTTGCCATCTGGCGCAAATTGGCAGGCAATGGTACCTGCGGAATCAGTAACAGAAATGAGATTCCCCAACGCGTCATAACTTTGGGTTTGGGTAATGCCCTTTGAAGTTGTCGTTACGCTGTTTCCATCGTATTCGTACTTGGTTACTGCCGTAGAGGATTCCGTACACGACGTGACCCTGCCGTAAATGTCATAGTCATAAGACTTCCAAAACGGAGGCACGCTTTTGTCGTAAGGGTTGGAGACGCTCGACAAGTGTCCGTCGTCATCATACTGTTTTAACACCACCAGTTCTTTCCCGTTCAAAAGTCTCTCGGAAGTACACACGTCACGGTTCAAGGCGTCAAAGACGATTGCGGATTTAGGCAAGCCTGTCGTTTCCTGTGTCTTTCTATAAATGCCATCAGAACCATCTGTTTCCCAGGAAAGCGCAATGCTTTTGCGGGTATTGTCCGGATAAGTGACAGAAGTCTCGCGCCCGAAGTCATCGTATGAATAACTCGTGGCGCCTCCCCTGAAATCATACATGGTTTTAACCCTGCCAAAATCATCATAACCAAATTCTGTTACAAGCCCCATCGGGCTTGTCGTCTTGCTTGGCCTGCCGTATGTATTATACTCGTATTTTGTAATTTGACGATTTGCGCTGGAATAGTCCTTGACCGATGAATTGATGACGTTTCCATAGCTGTCGTAAGAAAACGTTTCTTCCTTTACGGCATTGCCGTTTTTATACAGGATTCTCACGTTAGGAAGCCTATGAGAGTGTGCCGGAATGAATATCCTTTCGGTATATCTCATTCCCTTTCGTAAAATGGAAGAGGTTTGACCAACCAGGAAGCCAAGATTGTAACCGTCCCCTATCGCCTCCTGCTTGGAATAGAGCGTGCTCTTCGTTATGACCGTACCGTCCGAATAAGTAACGCTATCCTTTGTAGGATATCCGTAGGTGTCGTATGAATAGTAACTGGACACTTTAATATCCTTAAGCAGGTCTGTTTCCGTTTTCTTGTTAAGCAGGATTTTCAACAAGCGATTCGCTTGTGTCGTGACGGAGTATTCGTATTCACCTCGGGATGTTGGCGTGCTCTCGCTTTTCACGATACCTCGCCTATTGGGATCATATATCCTTACGCAGGCACGCCCCCTGTTGTCATGGGACGTGATTTCCTCAAAGCCGCAGAAGCCTAATCCCTGGCGGTGCATGACGGCGTTCTTGTAGTGGTAAGAGTTCCCTTTGGTGCTTTTTCCGCCGACATATGTCTCAGAGGCGACTATAATCATCATGGGCTCATGTATGTTCACGTAAGGATATGTCGCGCCGTACCCTTTTTGGTATACTCCGCTCGTTATGCCTTCCTCGTTAGCCCTTGAATAACAGTTCTTCTCTATGACACCGAGGCTGTTTGCCACGCCTGTAAGCAATGATTCCTTGCCGTAGTCTGAGGAGAAAGAGTACTTGGTGGCCTTTCCCTCTTTAAGGCTGACCAATCGCGTGAAACTGTTTCTGCTGTTGATGTTTGTCGGAACGAGTATGGACTTGGTGGAAGGGAAGTTGCAGTAATCCGTACATACCGCTACATTATTGTCGCTTGCCAGATAGGTAAAGAAACCCGACGCGCTATAACTAATCAGATCCGTCGTGCCGTCACTGTTGACATCCTGAATGACAAAACCCGCATTGGCGCTGTTGCTATTGGTTGTCCCACTGAATGTGGACTTGTCGAATTGACCGTTGCCCTTTGAGTTGTAGACCGTCCATTTGCTGTCTCCCACTTGAGAGGAGGGAGAAACTAGCAAGTCCATTAGACCGTCACCATTAAACTCACCCACGAGAAGCCTGCGGTTTTCCAGGGCTGCCTTATTAAGTCCGGTATAGGATGCAGTTTTCCTCGCCCCGACTATTTTGCTGCCAGAAGTCTCAAACGTATATATATCAACGCCATTCCCGTTGATGTGGCAGATGTCCGTCTTGCCGTCTCCGTCATAGTCCATGACCAACAGCTTGTCGGAGTTGTTGCTTGCGGCATCTGGGTCAGATTGCTGAACTCCCACGAAGTCTATGTTGAGAGGAAAGACATAATCCTGAAACAATATCTTGTCATTTACCAAGTCAAAGACATAGCATTTTGATGGCTTGCCGGTATCCCCAAAAGGTTGGTGTATGGATGTGGCGAGAACATCCATTCTTCCGTCACCGTTGAAATCCCCAGTATAATAGTATTTCGGTTGGATGCTTTTCCCATCGTCGGCATCCGTATAGACGGTCGGAAAGTTATATTTTCTTGTATACAACCTTGCCAAGCCTGAATACAAGTTGGAGCGGTAGACATTAAAGGTTACCTGGTCGGTGTTGTTGACAACTAAATCATTGATTTTAATGACATTCTCTTCCTGCTTGCCTTCCAGGTCTCCAGTGATAATATCTACAAATCCACTTTCCGTGAGCAGGTTCGGCATTGGAGAGGCAAGGTTGTCTTTTAAACCTGCATACAAGAATATTTTCTCGTCGCCAGAATACAGGTTGTCGAAGCGGTTCTGCGAATGCCTGAGTGCCGTGGAGTTCCGATAGTGCTTCCAATAGGGGTTCTTATTGGGAAGTACTATCAAGCCGTCAGCGTCGCTGTCATAATCGAACTTTCCCTTGACAACTTTTATCATGTTAGGGTCATCGGACTCGTACCACTCCAAGAGCTGGGTCTCACTCTTGGTATAAGATGTTGCGGTAAGGCCTTCTCCATAATAAAAAGAAATGGGGTTGAATGATTTACCGTTTGCGGAAAGGCCTACGCTTGCAAGGAAGCTCTTTTTCTTATCCACAGAGTATGATAACGTATATGTACACAGTATTTTCTCACCATACTTGGACGTGATGGACTTCAGCAATTTAGGCTCATGGATTTTCTTCCCGCCTCCATAGGTGAGTATGGGGTCCTCACGAGATTCCGCATATTGGAATTCCACGTAACACCCGTTGTATGAAATCCCGGAAATGTCATAATGGTTGTCAGAGTAGGTATATTCGTATCTGATAGTGTTTCCATGTATGTCTTTAAGAGAAAAGATAGGGTAGGATAACATATTTAGGGAATTTAGGGCACTGCCGAAGACACCCTTGTCACCATTGGGGAAGAAAACCTCGAAATATGTCATCGTCGTTCCGGAGATGAATCCTTTAGCCTTGATGTTTCCTTGTTCAGACTCGTAAAGTATATAGTCACTCGTGGCATCGGTTTTTATGAGGCGTACACCATTCAGCATGAAGGAGTCGTCGTTGTCCATTTTTATGCCTTCTGCCTTTCCGTCATAGTAAATGGTTTTTCCCCCACGAACAATCATGGGTATGCCAGAGACTGACCATCCCATGCCTAAAGTGGAGTTTCCCTGCTGACTGTTATAGACGAGGGATATGTTTGGGGTGAAACCATTCATTCCAGGGTATACAGTGATTGGAATCTCGTATGTTTTTGCCCCGGAAGGTAATATTCCTGAATTGATAGGAATCTCCCCGACCTCTTTTGACTTGTCAATATTAATAGTATTGGGTACATGAGAATTCTGCACGGGCATATGGCCATACAAGACCGCATTGTCGCGTGTAACGGAAGTTGACGGGGGGCTTCTGACTTACAGGCTATTACAGGCGAATATAGCTTGAATATGATGGAATCCTCATAATGCTTGTATTGTTCTTCCGTCCAACCATCGAATTCGTCATTTTTTGACTTGGAAATGGTGTCTCCACTGTCGTTTTGTGGTGAAAAAGCATTAGCGATGGCATTTGAAGGCTCTACCATAAAGAAACCTAAAATCATGAGAAACAGGATGTGGGGCGTTTTATTCATGCTATTGCTTGTTTTAAGGTTGTACGTGTGAATACGATTATGCCAAAGTCTGCCTTTATGGACTTGGTGCTATGTGTATCAAGTTATTTTTTTATAATTTTCCAGATTGTTGAATTGTTGTTGATGGTTATTCTAAGCAAATAAACGCCGGCAGGCTGATTGCTGATATTTATTTCAAGACTCTCCTTATTCACGTCATATGCCATGATTTGCGCCCCTTTTGTCGTGTATAGACTCATGGAGCATTTGTCTGTGCCCTTTAATCCGTAGATAGATAATTTCAAGAAGCCGTACGTTGGATTGGGGTATATCTTGATGTCATGTTCATTGAGCATGTCCGTGAATGACAGTCTTGCCGTGCCTGGGAGTTGCCGACTTGCCTTGGCTTTTTGGGCTTGCATGACGATTTCCCTTCCAATACGATTGCCTGCATTATCATAGGCATACGCTACCTTGTTTTGAGCCTTTAAAAGAAAAGGGGAAAACAGAAGAGCCAAGCAAATACATGTTTTCTTCATGACAGGTGTTTTTAGGATGAGTAATATATTGTAACCATTTGCAATATTAGTAATAATTTTCCTATTTATAAAGAGTTGGAATATAAAAATGATATGTTGTCAATGCTTTTAACATTTACTTTCTAAAAGTTATTACCGCCTGACTTCGTCACTCAAAAATGTCCATTTTGTAATTGATTGATAAACAATATTT
>ERZ1034871.1436-NODE-1436-length-11815-cov-4.094643_pt1 | contig 11815 bp, 7 predicted proteins | sample MGYA00520631_ERZ1034871 | MGnify/ENA primary metagenome ERZ1034871 (study PRJEB33766, sample SAMN09781721) | gut metagenome | biome: gut microbiome | host: Homo sapiens | place: Madagascar | study: EMG produced TPA metagenomics assembly of the PRJNA485056 data...
ATATAAAACGCATATGGTAATATACAGTCAACAAAACAAACAAGACCTAATTACACAAGACTTCCAATCGAACCAAGCGGTTGGGAAGCCAATTGGAAATAAAGAGAAGCTTGGAGTAAGCAGGAATTGAATGAGAAGAGGAGGTACAGTCCAATGGGACGATAAGTAAAATCCAAAACTTCATGGTAAGTGTGGTAGTGTCTGAAAGTTTTCAGCGGGAAAAGCCTTTTCAAATGGATGAGAATAATTCTTAAAGTTATTAGTAGAGGATAACAGAGACGATGGAAGGCAATGGATATGTACAGACATTTTACAGATGAAGATACTGCGGAAAGATACCACGGAAGGTAATTTGAGGGTAGGATGTGCGGAAGAAGTTCATTCTATAAAAAGCGAGAGAGCATACTTCAGATTATTATTCAATATAGAGCATACATATCACTAATTTTCTAAACAGGTGGAAACATTTGTGAGCTGGAAGAATTAAATTACAAAAGAAAGGAATAAAAAATTGAATAGCGAAACCGAGTAGAACGGTCACTGTATTTTTAAAGTTGAAAGTATGGTGACCGTTTCTTTTTAATTTTAAAGTAAAATAAATTGCACATTCTACGAATTAAGAGTAAAATTTTATAAATAGTGAAAAACGGGATGAAACAGGGAGAAAAAATTAACGCAACAGGCTACAGATCTGATATTACATTCCATCGCCTCCGGCGAAGTCATGGGTGCTAATCTTCTCATAACAAAAGGAAATGAAGAACTGGTCTATGCACAGGCTGGAATGGCGGACCGGGAAGCGGAAAAACCAATCGAACGGAATACTATTTTCCGGTTATATTCCATGACAAAACCGATTACAGCAGTGGCGGCAATGATTCTGATGGAAAGAGGAATGCTTGATCTGTACGAGCCGGTAGCGGATATCCTTCCGGCATTTGCACACTAGAAAGTGGAGCGAGACGGAAAATTGTATACACCGGAGAGGCCGATACTGATGCATGATCTTTTGGCGATGACTTCCGGGCTGGTATATCCGGAGGAACAGACCATGGGTGGACGTGCAGTCACAAAAGTGTTTGAGGAAGCGTGTGCGCGTCTGGAAAGTGATCACTCGGTGAGCACACAGGAAATGGCAGAAAAAATTGCGGCATGTCCACTGGTATTTGCACCTGGGACAAGCTGGCAGTATGTCGGCAAACCCGCAGCAGGCAATGCAGCAGTGGATCGGACTGGAAGGGTATACCTATGCAAATTTTATGCGGAGATGTGTGGCACCTGAATTGCAGCAGGGAATCTGTGTAAAGGGAGAATATGGCTGGGATGGCTGGCTGGGCGCATATTTTGCAAATCTGCCGGAACAGGATATCACGATCCTTATGGGAGCACAGAAAAAAGATGCAGGCACGTTTTCGCTGACACGCCGGTTGCGAAACCTGTGTCTTTCAAACATTCTGTAAATTACAGGAGGGTAATACATTTGGAACAGAAAAACATGCTTCCGGGACTGACGCGGGAGGCCGAAGAACAAAAACTGCAGGAGATTATCGGGATTGCACAGCAAAATCTTGAACGCGCCAGAGCAGATATACGGAAAGTGAACGAGGATCTGGAAGACCTGCTGGACGTGTATGAGGCACAGGATAAGGAAGGCCTGGCGTTGTGGAATAATGCAACCGCGCGTCTGAAGGAAAATGAGTATGATCTGGTGCGTTATGAGAAAGCGCGCAGGAAACCGTATTTTGGACGAATTGATTTCAAAGATCCGAATATAAAAGGGGACGAGTCTTACTATATCGGAAGAGTGGGAATTGCAAAAAATAACTCGGAACCGGTCGTATTGGACTGGAGAGCACCGATTGCATCGGTATATTATGAGAGTGGTCTGGGACCATGTCAGTATACCGTCAGTTCGGAGGGAACCTTTACGATTGACCTGAAACGGAAACGCACGTATGAGATTGAAAATGATCATCTGAAAGATTTTTTTGATTCCGATGTGGTGGCAAATGATGAACTTCTGACAAAGTATCTGGCGAAAAACAAGAAGGCGGTGCTCGGTGAGATCATTGCAACGATTCAGAAAGAACAGAATCTGATTATCCGGCGTTCTCCAAAGACCAATATCATTGTACAGGGTGTAGCCGGTTCGGGAAAGACAACCGTCGCCATGCACCGTATTTCCTATATTTTATACAATTACAGCGATGATTTCCGGCCGGAAGATTTCTATATTATAGGGAGCAACCGGATACTCTTGAATTACATTACGGGGGTATTGCCGGAACTGGATGTGTATGGCATCCGGCAGATGACGATGGAACAGCTGTTCATCCGTCTGTTGTATGAGGACTGGGATGAACGGAAATATTGTTTTCACCTCCTGGAAAAAGATGATGAAAAGAATGCGCAGAAAGGAAACCGTGAGTGGTTTCATGATCTGGAATTATATTGTGCAGCTTATGAACAGAGGGAAATTTCACACGAGGAAGTTTATCTGGAAAACACAAAGACACTTCTGGTCGGGCATGTGCTGATCAATACTTATCTGCGGGAACATCCGGATCTTTCCATGCAGAGCAAAATTCTTATGCTCAACGAGGTTTTATATTCCAAATACGAAAACGAAGTTCTGGGAAAACAAATATCCTATCCGGCAAAAGTAAAAAAGGCACTGGATAAGAAATATGCTTCTTTTTTTGGAGATGGAAAATGGAAGACATCTATTTACGATTTTTACCGGGAATTCTTACAGGTGCAGGCAGTTGCCGGGAAAGAAGTAGATATACCAGAAACTTCTTTTGATGTATACGATCTTGCAGCGCTTGCCTATATTTACAAGCGGATCAAGGAAACTGATCCGGTGCGGGAGGCCAGTCATGTGGTCATCGATGAGGCACAGGATTTTGGAATGATGGCATATTGCTGTCTGCACTATTGTCTGCGGGGATGCACATACACGATCATGGGGGATACCTCCCAGAACATACATTTCCGGTATGGGCTAAATGACTGGGAGGAATTGCGGAAACTGGTGCTGACCGGCACGTATGATGCGTTTGGGCTGTTGCGGAAAAGTTACCGGAATACGGTGGAAATTTCCGAATTTGCAAATGATATTTTGCGGCATGGAGATTTTGCTGTGTATCCGGTGGAACCGATTATCCGGCATGGAGCAGCCGTGCGGGTGGAGAAACAGCCGGATGCAACAGTGCTTTTAGAAGAGACGGTACACACGATCCAGAAGTGGCAGCAAGATGGATATGAAACGATTGCGGTGATCTGTCGTGAGGAAAAAGAGGCAGCAGAGCTGGCGGAACAGTTGAAATCTTATATGGAGATTGTGGACTGTAACCCGGGGACTACGGAATTTGGAGACGGTGTTATGGTGCTTTCGGTTGCCTACACGAAAGGACTGGAGTTTGATGCGGTTCTTTTGTATGATCCGACGCAGAAAAAATATCCGGCAGATAACGGACATGTGAAACTTTTGTATGTTGCGGCAACCCGCGCGCTGCATGAGCTTGTGGTGTTGTATCACGGAAATCTGAGCAGAATTCTGACAGATCCGGTTTCAAAAGAGAAAAAGCAGAAAGTGTTTGCAGCAGAAACACTGACCAAGGCAAAGGAGTATGAAAAGAAAACCTTTACGCAAAAAGAAATAGAGCAGCAGCGACGGACGGAGGCAGATAAGGAACGCAATGCGCGAAGTTATATCGGTCCGGAACGGATCGAGGTGTCTGCACCGAAGGAAGAGGAACCTGACATCCATCCGGTTTCAGAGAAGTCAGTACCCAAGAAAGAGAAACCTGTCATCCATCCGGTTTCAGAGAAGTCTGTATCCGAGAAAGAGAAATCTGTCATCCATCCGGTTTCAAAGGTGTCGAAGGCCCCGGAGATTGCGCAGATCAATCCGTCTCCTTATGCATTTGGGGATCTGCCGGATAACCGGTTGCTACCGGTACGTGGACATTCCCGCATGAATTATACGGTGAAATGGGCCAAAAAAACGAAAAAGCATATAGACATTGCAAGTATGGCAGGAATTCTTCGGCTGACACCGATGACACCCGAGGTGATAAGGGTAAGTTTCGTCAAAGGTGTGACGACAGAAATCAAGGATACCTACTGGAAACCGGAGGCAACGGATGTTTTTTCGTGGAGTGTCAGAGAGTCAAAGACGGCATTAAAAGTTTCCACGGAAAAAGTCAGTGCTGTGATTGATAAAAAAACAGGTGCCATACAATTTGAAACAGCAGATGGGACGGTACTGTTAAAGGAACGCTCCGTGGAACCGCGCCTGATTATGGATCAGCAGACCTGGGAATTTTTTGAATGGGATTCTTCGGAAAAGATTAATGCAAAGGGAATTCTTTCTACGGATCTGCTCGTGCTGCGTGCAAAGGCAAAGTATATTTCTTTTGGAGGAAAGCCTATGCGGATGCCTCTTGTTTTATCCAGGAAGGGGTATGGGCTTGGGATAGCGGCTAAAGAAACCGTTTTGCTCTGTAATATCAAAACCTATGGGCCTTACATCAGTACACTGGGCGAGGATCAGATCGACTATTATTTTATTTACGGGGAGACGAATGAAGAAACAATTTCCATGTACAAAAAACTAACTTTATAGACTTGCTCTTTTCCATATTTTCTTATTGAAAAACTTTCTCTTTTAGTAATTTACGTGTATAATTAAGAAAAATTATCAATAACACAAAAGAAAGAATGCAAAGGATAAGACAATATGACATTAAAAGAATTGGAAATCGGGAAAAGTGCAGTCATTAAAACCGTAGGCGGCGAGGGTGCGCTTCGGCAGCATTTCCTGGATATGGGAGTGATTCCGGGAGCGGAAGTGACGGTGATTAAGTTTGCTCCAATGGGCGACCCGATGGAACTGCAGATCCATGGGTATGAGCTGACTCTTCGGCTGGCAGATGCAGATCAGATTACAATTGAGCAGATTTCTTCCCGTACCAGAAAGCATGAAGGAGCCAGAAACATTAATCAGTCGGTTCATCCGGGACTGGGCGAAGAAGGAAAGTATCATGTAAAAGGGGATGGAAACCCTTTGCCGGAAAAGACGAGGCTTACATATGCGCTGGTGGGAAATCAGAATTGTGGAAAGACGACGCTGTTTAACCAGCTGACCGGTTCAAACCAGCATATCGGAAACTTTCCGGGGGTTACGGTTGACCGCAAGGATGGACCGATCAAAGGACACCCAGACACTTTGGTGACAGATCTGCCGGGAATCTATTCGATGTCCCCTTACAGCAGTGAGGAGATTGTTTCAAGAAATTTTGTGCTGGAGGATAAACCAAAGGCGATCATCAATATTATTGATGCAACCAATATCGAGCGGAATCTGTATCTGACGATGCAGCTGCTGGAAATGGATATCCCGATGGTTGTGGCACTCAATATGATGGATGAGATGACCGGAAATTCAGGATCGGTGGATGTAAACGGGATGGAAGCGATGCTGGGTGTGCCGGTGGTCCCGATTTCTGCTGCAAAAAATGAGGGAGTGGATGAACTGGTAAGGCATGCACTGCATATCGCAAAATATCAGGAGCGGCCAGGACGACAGGATTTCTGTAGTGAAAATGAGTTTGGTGGAGCCGTGCACCGCTGTATTCATGCAGTCAGCCATCTGATCGAGGATCACGCAGAGCATGCGGGAATTCCTCTGCGTTTTGCAGCTTCTAAGATCATTGAAGGGGATCATCTGATTCTGCAGAAACTGGAACTGGACGAGAATGAGCACGAAGCAATTGAACATCTGATTGTACAGATGGAAAAAGAGCGTGGGCTCGATCGCAGTGCGGCGATTGCGGATATGCGTTTTAATTTCATCGAAAAGGTGTGCGAGAAAACGGTAGTAAAGCCGAAGGCAAGCCGGGAGCGCATCCGCAGTGAGAAAATTGATCGGATTCTGACCGGAAAATATACAGCAATTCCATGTTTTATCGGTATTATGCTGTTGGTGTTCTTCCTTACGTTCCATGTGATCGGCGCTTTTTTACAGAACCTGCTTGCCATGGGGATTGACGCACTGTCTAATGTGACAGACCGTGCGCTGACGGCAGCGGGCGTCAATGAAGTGCTTCACGGACTGATCATTGACGGTATTTTTGCCGGAGTCGGAAGTGTACTGAGTTTCCTGCCAATTATCGTAACATTATTTTTCTTTCTGTCATTGATGGAAGACAGTGGTTACATTGCGCGAGTTGCATTTTTTATGGATAAACTTCTGCGAAAAATCGGACTTTCCGGACGAAGCATTGTACCGATGCTCATCGGATTTGGATGTACAGTTCCGGCGGTGATGTCGACCCGCACGCTACCGAGTGAGAGAGACCGGAAGATGACGATTTTGCTGACTCCGTTTATGAGCTGTTCGGCAAAACTGCCGATTTATGCATTTTTTACCAGCGCATTTTTCCCGGAGTATGGAGCACTCGTGATGTGTGCTTTGTATCTGACCGGAATTGTGATTGGAATCCTGGTTGCGTTGTTGTATCGGAAAACACTGTTCCGTGGAGATGCGGTTCCGTTTGTCATGGAGCTGCCAAATTATCGTCTGCCGGGGCTGAAAAATGTTATGCAGCTTTTGTGGGAGAAAGCAAAAGATTTCCTGCAGAAAGCATTTACCGTTATTTTTGTAGCAACGATCTGTATCTGGTTCTTACAGAAATTTGATTTGCATTTTAATCTGGTGGCAGATTCTAAAGACAGTATTCTTGCGATGATTTCAAACTGCCTGGTTCCAATTTTTGCACCGCTTGGACTGGGAGACTGGAGGATCTGTACTTCATTGATCAGCGGCGTTATGGCAAAGGAGAGCGTGATCTCAACTCTGGAAATTTTATTTGGAGGAGCAGTAAAGGATGCATTGACACAGGTAGCGGCAGCTTCACTTCTGGTATTTAGTCTGTTGTACACGCCGTGTATTGCAGCAATTGCTTCCATTCGCCGGGAACTTGGACGAAAATGGGCAGTTGGCATGGTGATCTGGCAGTGTATGATCGCCTGGGTGGCAGCATTTGCGGTAAGGTGGCTGATGGTTTTATTTATGAGATAATGAAAATAGAGCAGAAAGTACTTGAAGGAATCGGAAAGATAGAATAAAATAATAACAAAAAAAGGATCATTTAATATGCGAAAACAAATGTGGAAAAAGAGAGTTTGTTTTATTCTGGCTATGATTCTGGCAGCGCTTGCTGTGACACCGGTTGAAATGGATCATGCGGATGCGGCAATGGTGCATTCCGTTACAGCACTGATGACAGGAAATCTGGTAAATAAGTCCAATGCCGATAAACTGACTTACAGACAGATGGAGACAAGCGCCTATGAGAGAAAACTGATTTCAAAAAGTGTGTATAATTACACGATGCAGCAGGTCCCGGCATTGTATGAGGGCAGGAACGTCATTAATGTGTCCGGTATGACTGGAAAGGCAAATACCAGTTATGTGGATGATGATGGCATTGGGGAAAATGTTTCATTTGTAAAATTTCAATGTAGAAAGAGCGGTAAATACCAGTTTACGGAAAGTGATTTTAAGGGAAAATCCAAGAATGAAGTGATCTATAATGATAACAATTATCTCATGTTTCTGCCAAAAGAGTTAAAAAGCGGGTATGAGATTTATGACCCATGGAACAGTACCTACTATCAGTTTCTTTCCAGAACTTTTGCAAGTGGTTATGGCAAAGTATGGTATGATGTCAACGCATCGAAAAAACTTACGAGAAGTGCGAATCGTGCAATAAAAAATTCGGCAGGGTATACAAGCGCTATCCAGAGGGAACTGCAGAAGAAAAAAGACAGTATTTCCAGATACAGTATGGAATCTGAAAAAAATACGTATCGCTTAAAGAAAGGAAATACATATCTGCTTGTGATTTTTACTCCGGATTCCTTCCGTTTCCGGAAAAAAATTACAAAAGAAAATAATTATTATAAGGAACAGTATCTTTCCGATATTCCGTGGTCGTTCGATCTGAAAATTACTTATATGGATGAAAAAGCAGATTAGCAAAATTACCCTATTGTATTAGAAATCAGAACGTGGTACAATGCATAAGAATAGAAAAAAGCATTGACGGAACAAGTAGTGAAATTGAAACATACAGAGAGAACGGCAGATGGTGTGAGCCGTTTATGGAAAGATTTCATGAAGACCACTCCTGAGCTGTGCGCGAAAGAAGCGTCACCGTGTAGCTGCGTTATAAGCCAAAGAGTAAAAGAATTAAGGTGGAACCGTGTATAAAGCACCCTTAGATATGTCATGCATATCCGGGGTGCTTTTTTATTTCCATACCAAAAGAAGGAGAGTTAACGTAAAATGGTAAACTTTAAGGAAAATGAAGAATTAAAAACACTGAATCATTCCTGTGCACATCTGATGGCACAGGCAATCAAGCATCTGTACCCACAGGCAAAATTCTGGGTTGGACCGGTTGTTGCAGAGGGATTTTACTATGATGTAGATCTTGGGGAAGATGTAATCCGTGATGAGGATATCGAAAAGATCGAAAAAGAGATGAAAAAGATTGCAAAATCCGGAAAGAAAATCATGCGACGTGAAGTTTCTAAGGCAGAGGCTATGGAAATGTTCAAGAATGATGAGTATAAACTGGATCTGATCTCCGATCTTGAAGATGGAAATATTACCGTATATGATCAGGGCGATTTTACGGATCTGTGCCGTGGACCGCACGTAGACAATGTAAAACTTTGCAGAAACTTCAAGCTGATCCGTCACTCTGGTGCATACTGGAAAGGTGACAGCAAAAACAAAGTGCTGCAGAGAATTTATGGTGTATGTTTCCCGACCGCAGAGGAACTGGAGGCACACCTTAAGCTTTTAGAGGAAGCAAAGGAAAGAGATCACAGAAAAATCGGAAAGGACATGAACCTGTTTATGGTTGATGATCTGGTTGGCCGTGGACTTCCGATGTTCCTTCCGAAGGGATATGTGATCTGGCAGGAGCTGGAGAACTATATCAAGAACAAGGAAAGAAAGCTGGGCTATCTGCATGTTATGACTCCTTGTGTCGGTACCGTAAATCTGTACAAGACATCCGGTCACTGGGATCACTACAAAGAAAACATGTTCCCACCAATGGAGATGGAGGGAGAGTCTTTCGTTCTTCGTCCGATGAACTGCCCGCATCATATGATGATCTATGCAAACAGAAGACATTCCTATAAGGATCTGCCGATCCGTATCGGTGAGATCGCACATGATTTCCGTTACGAATCCAGCGGAACGTTAAAGGGTATCGAGCGAGGCAGACATTTCTGTCAGAACGATGCGCATCTGTTTGTAACACCAGAGCAGATTGAGGATGAGTTTACCAAGGTTGTAGACTTGATTTTCAGTACCTACAAGGATTTCGGAATTACCAATTACCGTTGTGTACTGTCTCTGCGTGATCCGGCAAACAAAGAAAAGTATCATGATGATGATGCTATGTGGAACAAGGCAGAGGATGCACTCCGCACGGTATTGAATGATCTGAAAATTGATTATACAGAGGAAATTGGAGAGGCTGCTTTCTATGGACCAAAGCTGGATGTAAACGTACAGCCTGCAGTCGGCAATGAGATCACACTTTCTACCTGCCAGCTTGATTTCTGCCTCCCGGCAAAATTCAATCTGTCTTATGTAGACCGCGATGGCGAGAAGAAGACACCGGTTGTGCTGCACCGTGCAATTCTTGGTTCCCTCGATCGTTTCATGGCATATATCCTTGAGGAGACCAAGGGAAATCTGCCGACATGGCTGGCTCCGGTTCAGGTTCGTGTGATGCCGGTTAAGACAGACAACGAGGAACTGACTGCTTATGCAAAGGAAATCTGCGATGCATTAGAGGCAAAGGATGTCCGTGTAGAACTCGATGACAGATCCGAGAAGCTTGGCTATCGTATGCGTGAAGGACAGGTGCAGAAGGTGCCGTATCTTCTGGTTGTCGGCTTCAATGAGAAAGAAGACAGAACCGTATCCTTCCGTCTGCATGGAGAAAAAGATACCACAGTTCTTCCACTGGATGAGTTTGTGGAGAAGCTTGAGAATGAGATCAAAAATAAGCTGAGAACTCATATCGGGGCTGAAAAATAAATAAAAGCCGATTTGAAACAGTAAAAAATGCGCGCAGCAAAAAGTGGTGCCCCCCCTTTTGCTGCGCGCTTTTTTGCAGGAAAATATATTTTTACTTTCATGTTAGAAAGTCGTTGTATTCTGTTCAGAAACTTCCAACTTCCGGATCAACTGGAATTCATGTATAACCATTGCCAGTCCAACTGCAAAAGATAACACATCCGCAACCGGACTCGCATAAAGAATTCCCTTAATTCCCCAGAAACGCGGGAAAAGCAAAAGCAGAGGAAGCAGGAATAAAATCTGTCTTGTCAGAGAAAGAAACGTTCCCTTATATGCTTTTCCGATCGAACTGAAAAACGTCGAGGAAATCGGCTGCATAAAATTAAGCCATGTAAACAGCAGGAAAATCCGGAAATAGTTTACACCGAAATCAAAATATTCTTTGCTTCCGCTGCCAAACAGACCGAGGATCTGTCGCGGAAAAATCTGAAACAGCAGAAAGGATACAATGGATACAATGGCACCGACCGTAATCGCCAGACGATACGATTCCTTTACCCGGTTGTACTGTTTCGCACCGTAGTTAAAACTCTGGATCGGCTGGCTGCCCTGTGACAGGCCGATAATCACGGAAAAGTAAAGCTGGTTGACTTTCATGACAATTCCGGAACAGGCAATCGGAATTGACTCTCCGTAAACGGACTGTGCACCGTAATGCTTTAGCAGGTTGTTCATCGTAATCTGCACGATCATCATGGCAACCTGGTTGATGGCAGAAGCCATGCCAAGTGAGCAGATCTGTGCCAGATGGGAAGCATTCGGCCGGAAATGCCCGGAGTGCAGGGTTACTGTGCGGTAGTGTGACAGATAGCAGACCGCAATAATCGCAGAGATGACCTGACCGATCACGGTTGCCGCTGCAGCACCGTACATGCCCCAGTGGAATCCCAGAACAAACACGGCATCCAATACAATGTTGATGACGGCGCCGGAAATGTTTACAAACATCGCCATCTTTGGGCTGCCGTCTGCACGGATTAAGTGTCCGCTTCCGATCGTAAGAATTAAAAAAGGAAAACCGATCGCCGTCACACGGACGTATTGCCGGGCAAGCGGGAGAACATCTGCCGGGGAACCAAATCCGACCAGCAGAGGATTCAAAAATAATTCGGTTATGGCAAAAAGAAGGATGCCAACGGTAAGAAGCATTGTGATGGCGTTTCCGACAAAATAGGGAGCTCTTTCTTTTTTGCCGGCACCCATGTGAAGGTTGAAGCTTGCCGCACCGCCGATTCCAAACAGAAGTCCAAGTCCTGTGCACATCATGGCAAGTGGGAATGCAATGTTGGTAGCGGCATTGCCGAGTGTGCCGACCGCATTTCCGATAAAAAGCTGGTCTGCAATGTTGTATACCGCACTGACAAGCATGGCGATAATGCTCGGTACGGAAAAGCGCAGAATCAGCGAAGAAATTTTGTCCACGGCAAGTGGATTTTGTTGTTCTGAAGTCATATGTTTCGCCCTTTCTTATGTTAATATCTGTATTTGCTTTTATATGGCAAACTTATATTATTATAGCTTTTTTCCTGTTTTTTTTCAATGAAGCCGGGCAGCAGAAAAATAAAATGGAAATTTTTGTAATTTTGAAACTTTTATGCGTGATGAATGGTCTAATAGATAGAAACAAAAAACAAGGAG
>ERZ1034871.1439-NODE-1439-length-11793-cov-6.627960_pt1 | contig 11793 bp, 7 predicted proteins | sample MGYA00520631_ERZ1034871 | MGnify/ENA primary metagenome ERZ1034871 (study PRJEB33766, sample SAMN09781721) | gut metagenome | biome: gut microbiome | host: Homo sapiens | place: Madagascar | study: EMG produced TPA metagenomics assembly of the PRJNA485056 data...
ATGAGTCAGTATTGTCCAACACTGCATTTATAAATGAACTTAAAAGTAAATTGCCCGAGTTCTTCAATGACAATGATCAGTTTGACATGGACAAGTTCAAGGCCAGCCTGCAAGAACATAATGTAGATGAGCTCAAGGACGGTTATCAGCTTAACTTCATCGGCAAGGATTATGACCCGAAAATTAATATTGTCCGGCCTTATAACACAGAAAACGGTGACTTTGTTCATCACGATAAATTTGAGTATTTTGATGAAAAGTTAAAAGTACGAATAACAATGGAAGTTGGTTATTATGGAGACTTTTAACAATATAACGAAAGTGGTAAGAGATGATTTAGAGAAAAGGATAAAATATGGGAGCAAAGTCTCTATTGCAGCTGCTTGCTTTTCCATTTATGCATATCAGGCATTAAAAAATGAACTGGAAAAATGCGATGAGTTTCGTTTTATTTTTACCTCACCAACTTTTGTCGCAGAAAAGACTCAAAAGGAACGTCGGGAATTTTATATTCCAAGATTGAATCGGGAGAAGAGCCTTTATGGTACAGAATTTGAGTTAAGGCTTCGTAATGAACTGAAGCAGAAAGCCGTTGCCAGGGAGTGCGCAGAATGGATGCGCAAGAAGGCACAGTTCCGTACAAATACGACTCATGAAGGAATGAATAATTTTCTTGTTGTAGACAATCCCAAAGAAACTTATACATATATTCCCATAAATTCCTTCACGGCTGTAGATCTAGGCTGTGAGCGCGGAAACAATATCAGTAACATGTCCACTCGCCTTGAGAATCCGGCAAGTAAGGAATTCATGAATCTCTTCGAATCTGTGTGGCAAGATAAAGACAAGCTTACGGATGTAACAAGTGAGGTCATTGACATGATCAGTACGGTATATCAGGAAAATTCTCCGGAACTTATTTATTTCATGACCCTTTACAATATCTTCAACGAGTTTCTTGATGACATTTCTGAGGATGTTCTTCCAAATGAAGCAACTGGATTTAAAGGAAGCACCATATGGAATAAACTTTACGATTTCCAAAAGGATGCAGTTCTTGGAATTGTCAATAAGCTGGAAACCTATAATGGATGCATTTTGGCTGACAGCGTAGGGCTTGGCAAGACCTTCACAGCACTGGCAGTCATCAAATATTACGAAGGTCGTAATAAGAATGTTCTCGTTCTTTGTCCAAAGAAACTGTCTGATAATTGGATGACTTATCGAAGCAATGTTGTGAACAATCCATTGGAGAAGGATCGTTTTCGCTATGATGTTCTTTATCATACAGATCTTTCAAGGAATAGTGGAATAACCGGAATCGGCATTCCAATTGACCGAATCAACTGGGGGAATTATGATCTCGTAGTTATCGATGAGAGCCATAATTTTAGAAATGGTAACGGAACAAATACACATGGTGGGGAAAAAGAAAACCGCTACATGCGTCTCATGAATCGAGTAATCAAACCTGGCGTAAAGACAAAAGTTCTAATGCTTTCTGCGACACCTGTCAACAACCGCTTCTATGATCTTAGAAATCAGCTGGCACTTGCTTATGAAGGCAACCCGGAAGAAATCAATGAAAAGCTAAATACCAAGTCTGACATCGACTCAATCTTCAGGCAAGCACAGAAGGTTTATAACGCATGGTGCAAATTGCCGGAGAACGAGCGCACGACGAAGAATCTGCTTTCACAGCTGGATTTTGACTTCTTTGAGGTTTTGGATTCAGTTACCATTGCTCGGTCCCGCCATCATATTCAGAACTACTATGACACGACGGACATCGGTACTTTTCCTAAACGGAACAAGCCGATATCACTCTACCCGAAGCTGACAGACAGGCCGGGAGCAATCAATTATAAGGAAGTGTTCGAGTGCCTGAATGATCTGAAGCTGACGATCTACACACCGACTAAGTTTATCCTCCCAAGCAAGCTGTCTAAGTACTTGTCGGAAGAGGAAACGGAAAATTTCAGAAAAGGCCGTGAGACAGGCATCCAGCGCCTCATGAGTATTAACCTGTTGAAACGAATGGAGAGTTCTGTTCATTCCTTCCTTCTGACAGTGAAGAGGGTTTATGGGTATCTGTACGATACGTCGCAGATCATTGAGCAGTTTATTAACAGCGGTACTGGAAATCTGAATGAGATGACAGACCTTTCTGCGGAGGAATCTGAGTTTGATGACGACGATCAGAACACTGACTTCTTTACTGTAGGCAAGAAGGTACAGATTGATATTCGGGATATGGATTATATTTCCTGGAAGAGAGACATCGATGACGATCTGGATACGCTGTCTCTGTTGATTGGTATGGTGGAGGATATTACTCCGAAGTACGACTTCAAGTTGAACCAGCTGATTGGCGTCATAAAGAAGAAGGAAGAGCATCCGATCAATCCTGGGAACAAGAAAGTCCTGATCTTCACAGCTTTTGCAGACACAGCTGAGTACCTTTATGAAAATATCGCTCCTAGAGCAAAGGAGCTGGGTCTTAACACCGCTCTTGTTACAGGAAGCGTGGATGGCCGGACAACCATTCCAAATTTCCAGGCGGAGATGAACCATGTGCTGTGTTGCTTTTCGCCAGTTTCAAAGGATAGAGATGTCCTTTATCCGAAGGACAAGAATAATGATATCGACATACTGATTGGTACCGACTGTATTTCTGAAGGCCAGAACCTGCAGGACTGCGATTACTGTATCAATTATGATATTCATTGGAATCCGGTCCGTATCATCCAGCGATTCGGTCGAATTGATCGTATTGGAAGTAAGAACAAGGTTATCCAGATTGTTAACTTCTGGCCAAATCTGACCTTGGATGAGTATATCAATCTTAAAGCCAGAGTTGAAACCAGAATGAAAATCTCGGTTATGACTTCCACTGGAGATGATGACCTGATCAATCCAGAAGAAAAAGGCGATCTAGAATACAGAAAGGCTCAGCTGAAGAAGCTGCAGGAGGAAGTGGTAGACCTGGAGGATATGACTTCTGGCGTCTCCATTATGGATCTTGGACTGAATGACTTTAGGATGGATCTCCTCGCTTATATGAAAGAGCACAAGGACATTGATCATATGCCTTTTGGTATTCACGCGGTGGCTCATGGCGACAAGCCAGGAGTGATCTTCGTACTGAAGAATGTGAATCAGAAGATTAATATCAAGAACCAGAACCGTCTGCATCCATTCTACATGGTTTATGTAGGCATGGATGGCGAGATTATTACAAACCATCTGCAGCCCAAGGATACCCTGGATGAGATGAGACATATCGCCAGAGGTAAGACGGAACCAGACAAGGAACTCTGTAAGATATTTAATAAAGAAACAAGAGACGGCAGAGACATGGGCAAGGTATCCGGGCTCTTGGAAGATGCCATTGGCTCCATTATTGAAGCAAAGGATGAAGAGGATATAGATAGTTTCTTTACGGCTGGGAAAACGTCATTCCAGTCGGGAGGCTTTTCGGGAATAGAAGATTTTGAACTGATTTGTTTTATGGTGGTGATGTAAATGATTGATTTTCCGGGAAGCACGAGAGTGGGCAGGCGATTGCCGAAGGAGGCATTTTATAAACACCTTCAATTGTCTGCAGCATTAAAAGCAAAATTTGTGTCGGATGTTGACAGGATTACTGTGGAGAACAGCCTCACAAAAGATAACCTGAATCTGGCTAAGGCCACAGATGTAAAGGAGATTCTTCTTTTATCAATACTCCTTAAGAAGCAGGATTTCGATGGGAAAATTGTAGAGGCGATTGCACGTCAGAATCCGCACAAACTGATCTTTCTTCTGAAATATGAGGATCAGCGGCAACTGGCCGTTTACCACAGCAAGCTCTATCGGTCTGATTGGGTGCCGGAAGGTGACCTGAGTCTTAGTCTAACCGGAGATACGCTGGATTCTATCTGGGAGGATCTGGTCAGGCAGATAGCAGTTCATTCAACTGCAGTACTAGAGAAAACAGACCAGACAATTGATGAGCAGCTAAAAAATCAGGATGAAATAGATAAGCTGAATAAGCTCATTAAGAAAACAGAGGCGGCCGCCTGGAAAGAGCAGCAGCCTAAGAAGCGATTTGAACTTTACACAAGGGTGCAAAAGTATAAAGAACAATTGGAGGATTTAATACATGGAAAAGCTTAAGATGCATACTTCGGATCTGGCAGAAGAGAATTACAGGAAACTTGCGGCTCTTTTTCCGAATGCTGTTACAGAGACAGTGGACGAAGACGGCAATGTTGTACGAGGCATTGACAAAGATGTATTGATGCAGGAGATTAATGCAAAGGTTGTAGATGATGGTCAGGAACGCTATCAGTTCACATGGCCGGACAAGAGAAAAAAGGTTGTTCTTGCAAATTTGCCTATCGCGAAGACTTTACGTTTGAATCAAGAAAAGTCGGTCGGCAGGGACGGAACACCCGGTGGCATTGACTCAGAGAACATTTATATCGAAGGTGATAATTTGGAGGCGCTGAAACTCCTTCAGGAAACGTATCTTGGAAAGGTTAGGATGATTTATATAGATCCTCCATATAATACAGGTCGCGACTTTATATACTCAGATAAATTCTCCATTGATTCTGAAAATTATCTCGGAATTAGTGGGCAACAGGACGAACAAGGGAATCAACTGGTTCAAAATGCGGAAACAAACGGTAAATTCCATACAGATTGGTTAAATATGATGTACCCGAGATTGAGATTCGCTCGGGATCTATTAAGCGACGATGGAGTCATTTTTATCTCGATTGATGACAATGAAGTCGATGAACTTAAAAAAATCTGTTCAGAGATTTTTGGTGCAAGTAATGTTGTAGGCTGTGCTGGAAGAATCACTAAGAAGAGTAATAATAAAGGAGATTTTTGGGCACCGAATTTTGATTATATCATTACATGCGTAAAAAACAGGGACCTGGCTATCGAATTCACGGGTGGGGCAAATACTAAGTCTTACAACCTGGTAGAAGATGAAGGCCCACGTAAGGGAGAAAAATATCAGTTAGTAAGGCTATATATGTCATCGCTGCAAAATAGGAATCCAGAACAGCGGTTTTGGATTGATTGTCCTGACGGAAGTAAAATCATACCGCCAGGAACAACATTCCCTCCGGAAAAACCTAATTTGGGAGATGGAATTTGGAGATGGTCACGAAAAACCTTCGAAGAGAATAAGGATAAAATCGTCATAAAGCAAGTAAAGTCATCGAATCTGTTAGATCAGAACAAGCAGCCAGCAAAGTGGAACGTTTTTACAAAAACCTATTTGAATGATGTTCTTGCAAAGTCAACTGCAAAGCCTAACAGCTTTATTGAAAACTATATTAATCAGATGGCATCTCATGAATTAAATGATTTGGGAATTCCGTTTGATTATGCAAAGCCAAGTGCGCTTATTAAATACCTAATGGAAGTTGCTCAACTCAAATCTGATGACATCGTGCTGGATTTTTTCTCAGGCTCAGCATCTACCGCTGATGCAGTTGAGCAATATAACGCAGAAAAGAAGTGTCAGTGTAGATACATCATGATACAGTTTCCAGAAGATATTGATGAAAAAAATGTGGCATATAAGCAGGGATTCAGAAAAATAACTGATATTGGAGAAGAACGTATTCGTCGTGCTGGAAAGAAAATAAAATCTGAAACAGGGGCAGATATTGATTATGGTTTCCGTTGCTTCACAATTGATTCTTCAAATATGAAAGATGTTTATTATCGTCCGGCAGAAACAGGACAGATGAATTTGGATCAGTTTACAGACAACATTAAGGGGGATCGTACTCCAGAAGATCTGCTTATACAGGTTATGTTGGATTTAGGTGTTTTATTGTCATCAAGTGTTGAAACAAAAGAAATTGCAGGGAAGAAAGTATTTTCAGTAGAAAATGGATATTTACTGGCTTGCTTTGATAAAGATGTCACTGAAGAGACAGTAATTCAGATAGCAAAGCAGCATCCCTTCTACGCTGTTTTCCGTGATAGCTCTATCGCAAATGATAGTGTTGCTGCAAACTTTGAACAGATATTTGAGACATATAGTCCACAAACGGTAGGGAAGGTGCTGTGATATGGCAGAGATGAAGTTTAAATTCACAGTTCAACAGTATCAAACTGATGCAGTTAATAGTGTAGTTAGAGTTTTTGCAGGGCAGCCTTACCAGGATAAAATCTCTTACAGGCGGGATACCGGAACAAAAAAGATTGAGCGAGACATTTTCAATTATCAGATGTCCGATGAAGAACTTTATATGGGTTTTGCCAATGCGCCAGTTGCTTTAGACCATAATCAAATTCTTCGCAATATCAATGAAGTGCAGAGAGACAACAATATAAAAGAAGCCTCCTCTCTTGCTAAACACATGGGTGCTTGCTCTCTTGACGTTGAGATGGAGACAGGTACTGGTAAAACTTATGTATATATAAAAACCATGTTCGAGCTGAACAAGCAGTATGGCTGGTCTAAGTTTATTGTTATCGTTCCTTCTATAGCTATTCGTGAAGGTGTGCAGAAAAGCTTCCAGACCATGCAAGATCATTTTATGGAACTGTATGGTAAGAAGGCTCGCTTCTTTGTGTATAACTCTAAGAACCTTACTGATATTGATACCTTTAGTTCTAATGCTGATTTGTCAGTAATGATCATCAATGTCCAGGCTTTCAATGCCAGGGGCAAAGATGCAAGAAGAATTCGTATGGAATTGGATGATTTTGGTAGTAGAAAGCCGATAGATGTTATCCAGGCTAACCGCCCGATTGTTATTTTGGATGAACCACAGAAGATGGGTGGAGCCAAGACCCAGGAATCCTTGAAAGAGTTTAATCCACTCTTTGTTCTGAATTATTCCGCAACGCATAAGGAACACCATGACCTCGTTTATGTCCTCGATGCGCTTGATGCCTACAGGATGAAACTGGTTAAGAAGATTGAGGTCAAAGGATTTGATATCAAGAATCTGAGAGGCACAGATGGTTACCTGTATCTTGAGGATATTGTTATTTCTCCTAAGAAACCTCCAATGGCAAGAATCGAATTTGAAATCGGTTATGATAAATCCATAAACAGAGAAACTCGTATCGTAGGTGTTGATGACGACCTTTATGCTCTTTCCAAGGAAATGGAGCAGTATGAGGGCTATCACATCAATGAGATTGACCCGATTAAGGGACTGGTTACCTTTACGAATGGAGTAGAAATCCATACTGGTGAAGTCCTGGGAGATGTGAGTGAGAAGGATATTCGTCGAGTTCAGATTAGAGAAACGATCCGTTCTCACTTCGAAAAAGAGAAGGAGCTCTTCGAACAGGGAATCAAATGCTTGTCTCTTTTCTTCATTGATAAGGTAGAAAATTATAGAAAGTATGATGAAGATGGAAACGAAGTAAATTCTGAGTACGGACAGATGTTTGAGGAAGAATATACTTCTATCCTTAATGAATACCTTACGTTCTTCAATACACCTTATGAGCAATATCTCAGGAGTATAGATGTTCACAGGACACATGCCGGTTACTTTAGCATCGACAAGAAGGGGCACAAAGTAGATAGCAAGCTGAAGCGGGGAACAGATATCAGTGACGATGAGCCTGCATACGAACTGATCCTGAAGGATAAGGAAAAACTGCTTTCATTTGATAATCCAGTACGCTTTATTTTCTCGCATTCTGCGCTTCGTGAAGGATGGGATAACCCGAACGTCTTCCAGATTTGTACGTTGAAGCATGGTGGAGATTCCACTACCAATAAGCGTCAGGAAGTAGGCCGTGGTCTGCGTATTTGTGTCAACCAGAACGGTGACCGCATGGATGAGCACGTTCTGGGATCTGAGGTGCAGCAGATTAATAAGCTGACTGTTATTGCCAGTGACGGATATAAAGACTTCGTATCTTCGCTTCAGAAGGAAATCAAAGACAATCTATATGAGCGTCCTACCAAGGTAACGCCTGAGTATTTCGAGGGCAAGCGGCTTAAGGTTGGTGACGACATTGTTACAATCACTGGAGACCAGGCACGTACAATTTATTTCTATCTGGTCAAGAATGAATATATTGATGTGGATGGTAAAGTCACAGACAAGTATCGTGTTGATACAGAGAACAAGGCACTTGCCCCGCTTCCAGAGGAGCATGGCCTTAACAAGATAACGGACGAGGTACATGCTCTTGTTCAGGGCATCTTCGATGAACACGCTCTTGACGGTATGATCGACGATGGACACGCAACAAAGATTTTGGAAAATAAGCTGAATGATAATTTCTATAAGAAGGAGTTTCAGAAACTTTGGGGTTATATCAATCATAAATACAGCTACACAGTTCATTTTGACAGCAATGAACTGATTAAGAAGGCCATTGCTCATATTGATGACAAGCTCTTTGTGGCGCAGCTTCAATATACTGTAATCAAGGGAACACAGGGAGAAGATTGGTCTGCGGATAAGGTGAAATCTGGAGACGGTTTCGTAGCTGAGAAGAGCCACACTTATAATCTTGAAAGAGGTGAAACCAGCCAGGTTAAGTACGATCTGATTGGAAAGATCGGAGCGGGGACACACTTGACCAGAAAGACTGTAACTGCAATTCTGAAGGGAATCTCACCTCTCAAATTTACAATGTACAAGAACAATCCGGAGGAATTTATCTCTAAGGTAAGTAGGCTGATAAATGAAGAAAAAGCCACCATGATTGTTGATGATATTACTTACAAAAAAACAGATGGCACCTATAATTCAGGTATCTTTACTGCTGAGAAGAACAAGGACTTCTCGAAGGCCTATCTTGCCAAAAAGAACGTCCAGGACTATGTGTTCGATGACGGAACAGCCGAGAAGTCAATAGAACGAAAATTTGCTGAAGACATGGATCTTGACGATAAGGTAGTAGTTTATGCTAAACTTCCACGCGGATTTCAAATTCCAACACCGGTTGGTAATTATGCTCCAGACTGGGCAATTGCTTTTCAGAAGGAAACGGTAAATCACATCTACTTTATTGCTGAGACCAAGGGCTCAATGGAGAGCATGGACCTGCGTCCTATCGAACAGGCAAAGATCAGCTGCGCAAAGAAGCTCTTTAATGAAATATCCACAGATGATGTTGTTTATGACCAGGTAGATTCCTACCAGAATCTGCTAAGTATCATGAATGCCATCTGAGAATATTTTAAGTAAGAATCAAAGATAGATTCGATTCTGTGTAAAAATTTATCGAGGCATCATCAGTAGTATGTGTGGGAAATTTTTTGTATTTCCCATCATTTTTAGGCTTTCCATTACTATGTGTGGTGAAAATTGAATACTGAAGCCAGAAGACCCAAGAGTACATTGTAACACCGTGCTTTCGGGTCTTTCAGCATGCGGGATATTGCATCAGCAAATGCTCTTTTTTAATATCCTCTCCGACCTCATTGCATTTTTTCCTCATCAGAACTACACTGAATACAACATCACATGATTTACAGGAGAGTTACATACATATGCAGCAATCACAGGGAAAGACAATCAGCATCTATTTGATGGACGGAACATCCGAAGGAAGATGGAAGGCAAGTCTCGCAAACTGGAACGGTGTCGGCTACCGCATACCACGGGATGAAGTGAAGAACTGCGGAGACATTGCCGACTTGAAAAAGCCGGGTGTGTATTTTCTGTTCGGAAATGAAATTGAAACCGGTAGAACGTTCATATACATCGGCGAGGCAGATGCGGTGAGAACGCGCATCATGCAGCCGCATACCTTCGAGGAAAGGGGCGATTCCTGGACTGATGCCGTCATCTTCGTCACCACGGATGACAGTCTCGAAAAGGGACGTGTGAAGTACCTGGAGAATCGTTTCTATACCCTTGCCGTTGATGCCGGCCGCTATCTTGTAAGAAACGGCAATACTCCCAAACAGTCGCCTGTCTCCGCGCCAGTGCGTGACACGCTTGAGGGTTTCATCAGCAATGTCAGGCTCGTTCTTCCCACTATGGGCTACCGCGCCTTCGATCCGCTTCCTGTACCTTTGTCTGCAAAGGCTCCCGTTGTGGAAAAGGAAAGCGACTTGCTCTACTTCTCAAGGAAGAACAAGCGTGTCTGTAATGCCGTCTGCCGCATGACGGACCAGGGCTTCCTGGTTTTCAAGGGAAGTTCCATCACCCCTGACGTTGCTCCGTATGCGACTGGTGTCATTAGATCAAGGACAGAAAATGCCGCTTCGATTGGATCTGACGGAATTCTTGTCAATGACATTCTGTTCAGAACTGCCTCGGCTGCCTCTTCCTTCGTCTGCGGTGGAAGTTCTAACGGACTCGTTGACTGGAAGAACAGAGCCGGTGTGTCACTGAAGAAAATCATGGATGATGGCCCTGAAAAATGCAGAGCAGACCTGCTGCATCTCAGTGGTCGTGGCATCGAAGCCACAGGCTACGAGGCAGACGATGGAAGATTTGTTGTCTGCAAGGGCTCCGGCTTCAGCATGACCGAAGTTGCATCATGTCCTAAGAAGAAGCTTCGCGCAGAACTCATTGCAGAAGGAAAGGTTAAAAACGGTGTCTTCACCGAAGATGTGTCGTTTAAAAGCAAGTCCAGTGCAGCTGGATGTGTGTTGGGAGCATCGGTTGATGGCGTAAAGTCATGGAAGTAAATATGGAGAAGCGGCATCTGCGGGAGCGGATGCTTTTTGGTAGTATTTTGTACAGATTAATCAAATTATACAAGTACTTAGTGTGGCGAATTTTAAGCACTTTTATACGGATAAGGTGCAAAATATTTTTTATGGAATTTATTTCTATGTTCTCTAGTATGAGAAAGATAATTTTTCTAGAATTGAATGTAAACTGGAAGAGATGCGAGGTTGCGATAAATGAAAACTACCGATGTGTTGGAAGAATATAATGTAAGTCGACAGAGTTTATATAATTGGGTAAAATATGACAATTTGAACATTGATAGAGATATTAGGGGACATTATATACGGAATGAAAAATCAATATTGGATTTAAAAGAATTTATAGCTGATAGGAAAGAGAGAAATATTGATACTTCCAATAAATGTGTGGAAACAAGATTTGGTTTAAAAAATAGAAGATATTTAGGAGCCAAAACTAGGTTGTTACCTATTGAAAATAGCAAGAAATTTAGTTCTTCAAGTCTGATAAGCGAAGTGGATGATTCGTATAGCTCAGTAAGAAAAAAGAATTTTGACATGGAATGGAGAGTTGATATAGTAGATAAAGTTAATTGATTAAGTTATTCTATCAAGAAAGATGTCAAGGGTGGGTTTAAATTGTCATTTTATGGCGGTTTAAGAACTGACCGATGCTAAACGGTATGACTTTCCCTTGATCTTAATCACGTGTGAGTGATAGACAAGGCGGTCTAAAATGGCTTCTGCGGTTGCCGTGCTATTAAGGACGGTTCCCCAACTTGATAATGGAACATTGGTCGTTATGATCGTTGATTTGCGTTCATAACGGCCATTTATTAGTTGAAACACATTCACCGATATCGGCAGATACCCAAGTTCGTCAATGATTAATAGATCATACCTTTCGTAAACGTCTTTTCGCATACTCACCACTTCCTCAAAAGATCAATAAAGTGAGTATACAAAAATACAGGAAAACCGACAATTTTAAACCGCAGATTTACTGCATTTTACAACATCCTTTACAGTTTAAAATGATTTCTGCGATAAATCTTATTTTTTCAGCAAGGTATAGATGGAAATCACGTATCATTTGCCCGCAAAAAGAGCGATGTTATGTAAAATATTACATTTTTCGCAAAAGAAAGCCT
>ERZ1034871.1444-NODE-1444-length-11771-cov-5.330061_pt1 | contig 11771 bp, 3 predicted proteins | sample MGYA00520631_ERZ1034871 | MGnify/ENA primary metagenome ERZ1034871 (study PRJEB33766, sample SAMN09781721) | gut metagenome | biome: gut microbiome | host: Homo sapiens | place: Madagascar | study: EMG produced TPA metagenomics assembly of the PRJNA485056 data...
GGTATACGGTGAGTGATAGACTAATTTCTGTGAATTGAAAGAATAAATCCTAATATCATCATCTCTTCCTATAATACCCCAGTACTTGAAAAAATCCTCCATATCTCCCAGCATCGCCGTAACCTGCACAGTATAAGTACGATAAAGGCTGGCAGATACGCTCCCGAAAGCGATATCTACCAGCCTATCTTCCAGGCGCAGAGGCGTATCGATTGTTGCCATTTTTTTGCATATCATCCATTCCCCTTATAAGGATTGGCGGCATAGGTCGGTGGGATGAAAAGAAAATGTTACTCATTGAAAAAGGCGCACCCCCGATATCGTTGCATTATCGGGATGGTGCGCCTTGGTTAGTTGCCACCGCAGGCCTTGGGCCTGGCGGTGGGTGTAGGAATCTTATCTCACCACGACCTTGCGGGTAGTAGTCAGGCCGGTGCTGGCATCGTAGGTGCTGCGCACATACACACCGGGAGCGGTGGGCTTACCATTGAGCATCCTGCCATGAACGTCGAACCAACGGGTGTTGTCGTCGGCGTCGACGGCTATGCCGTCCACATAGGTGATCTTTCCGAAGGTCAGCTCAAGCGGCTGCTTGTAAGATCCGCAGATGGCGTCTTCGATGAAGTCGACCGTTGCCTCTGCAAGCCATACGTCGCCGTTCTTGACCATGAGGAACCTCAGGTTACACTTGCCCTAGCCCGGAACGGTGAAGTAAGCGTAGCCGTCGGCATCGGTAACCTCCGCCGTGCGACACTCGTCGCCTGCGAACACTCCGACCTCGGCTCCTTGCTGCACCTCATCGTTGAACGTAACACGAGCCGTGATGGTCATGTTGCTCGGATACTTGTGGCGGTCGATGGGCGAGAAGTTGAGCAGCGGGCGCGCCGCAGCCCTCTGTGGGGCGTAAGGCGCCAGGGAAGCGGGATAGGTGAACGTCCTTGTACCCGCACTTGCGCTCTGCAACATGTAACCCTGTCCGGGAACGAGCGCCTTAAGCGAACCTGTCCACTCGTAGCCGTCGAAGATGGCGAACCCATACTGGCCCTTGATCATGTCGCCGTCTTGCGGATCCATGCCGGCCAGGGCGTCGGCCACCGATGCGGTCTGCGTGTTGTTGTAGGCTATCCAGTTCCAACCCGGCACAAGGGTGATGGTGCGGTCGGCTTGCGTTCCACTACTGCCAATGAGCTTGAGCATGCGGGCATTGGTCATTCGAACCTTATACATCGACCGGTTATCGACGTCGAAGTTCTTGCCATACCACGTACCATTGTCGCAATTGACAAATACGCTCTGCGTTTTGACCGTCTGTACGCCGTCTGCCACATCTGCAAACACGCTCCTGACATCCATGTCGTCGGCCTTGGCGTAGAACGACATCCAGTTCCACCCTGCGCCAAGCATGGTGGCCTGTTCGATCTTGTCGGCCGCCTCAATGCGCAGCGGATCGGCATACTTGCCCACGAGCACATTGGCGCTGAAGGCCACGGGGTGCGATGTGGTGGTAACAGGATACATGATGCCCGTGCTGGCGTCGTAAGCCTTGAAGATGAGCGGCGTGCCAGCGTCGTCGGCATTGCCATACACATCGAGCAGCACGAAACTGTTGTCGTAGCGGGCATTGTAGGTGGGATGGGCCATGCCGCGACACTCGTCGCCCACAAACACACCCACGACATCGTCGGCGTCGTAGCTCGGCTTGCCAAGGATAGAGAGTGTTCCGATGATGCTCATCGTACTCTCATACTTGCCCTTGTCTACTGTCCAGTCAGGCTTGTCGCCCTCCACAGTGAGTGAGAGTGTGAGCGGTGTGGCTATGCCGTCGTTGCCCGTAAGATATACGGTCTCTTCATACTTGCCCACAGGAGTAGCCTCGGTCACCTCGAAGCTTATTGTCTCTGAGGCGAGCGGATCGACGGTGCCATACTCAGTGTCAGCCTTGAGCCATGACGGCATACCGCTGATGGTCCACATCTGCTGCTTGCCGCTCTTGTTGGCGAAGCTTGCCTCGAAGGTGTGGTTTTCGCCAGCCTTCTTTGTCATCTTCATTGAGTTCTCGCTCCATGCCAGCTCATTGTTGTTGATGTATGCACTCCAGCATACGGGCAGCGAGAGGTTGCCGTTGACGTCGCGTAAGTCGCGGACGGTGAAGTTGAGCGTACATGCTGCAATGGTGGCAGGAGTCTCGTTGAGGGTGATGACAATCTTGTTGTCGCTTGCCGTGAACGAATAGTCGACGTTAGTCTCAGTCTTCTTCTCCCTCAGGGCAGGAGCCTCGTCGGTGAAGATGAGTGCGTCGGCATATACCGCCTTATGGTCTGTGCGGAGCATGTCGTCGTCGGTACCCTCGGTCACCACCTGATTATAGGCGTCGAGCGTCTTCGTCTCAAAGGGGTAGTATGCCACGAGTCCTTGCTCTGTGCCGTTCAGTCGCATCTTGCGGCGCGACTTGAGGATGTCGGCACTAAGAGTGGCGTTCCACAGGCGTATTTCGTCGATGCCAGCCACGAGCTGTCGGTCGTACTTATACGCTCCGTCTTCTGTAAGTGTTCGGCGTGCGCCAACAATCATTCGGTCGCTTGCCGTTGTTCCGATGCCAGTCACGCTTGTTGCCATGGTGCGCTCACCGTCCACATACACGGCAGCATTGCCGTTGCGCAGGATGTTGAGTGCCACGTGGTGCCAAGCCTTGTCTTGCAGCGAACTAGTGCCGGCAGAGAAGGTATTGTCACCAGATGTGAGTTGTAGCACACCGTCGGTGTTCATCCACAGTTCCACTTCGCCAGCTTGCAGCAGCTGGGTTTCGCCCTTCTGCTTGTCGGCGCGCATCCACAGTTCGATGGCGCAGTTGTCGGCAGCGAGTGGCGATACGTCGGCGGTAGGAATGTCGAGGTGCGATGTTCCGTCGAGCGTGATAGCCTTGTTCTCGTTGTTGAGATACCAGTTTTCGCCAGTCATGCGTAGGTGTCGGTTGCGGGCATAGTCGGTGATGACGGTGCCTTCGCCCTCGTCCATCTTCCAGTAGCCAACCAAGTGGCGTGTGGCAGGATTCTTGGTCTTGTTCTTCTCCATCAGCGCAGCCGTCATGTCGTGAGCCTCGTCCCAGAGTGTGAGTTCGTGAATGGCTCCCGTCATGCGCTGTCCGATGGCGAGTGGTCCGTTGCCGTCGTAGGCAGCCACTGCTTCATCGGTGAAGAGGTCGGTGGTGGTGGCGTCTTCTGCCACGGCTGCCTTCAGTGTATTGCCGTTGGCTGTTGCGGCATAGTTGATCGTGAGGTATGCCCACTTGTCGGTAGGCATCTCTGCCTTCGACGTATAGGCGTTGTCGCCTATCTTCACCTGGAGGTGGCGGTTGTCGTCCATGCCTATTACGAGCTTCTGCTGTCCCTTACCGTGTGTCAGCAATGTGCCTGCGCCCTTGAGGTTCACCCAAGCGTCGATGGCAAAGCTCTTGCCTGCCAAATTGATGTCGGCCTCGGTAGTGGCGGTGTTGTCGGTGCCGGTCATGCCGAGAGCGGTGGCGTGCGACACCTCTGCTCCGTTGAGCACACCGATGACGATGAAGTTGGCGGTCTTCGTGAGTTCGCCCTTTAGGAAGTTCTCATTAAACTCGATGCTAACGTCGTCGCCAGGCGAGAGAATGCCGTTGGTAGGTGTCGGCATGCCGAGCGGTTGCGGGCGCTGCATGTCCTTCACGAGGGCAATCTCCTCACTGGTGTTGTACACCTCCTCATTGCCGTACGCGCTGACGGAGAGAATGCGGAAGGTGTAGTTGCCGTCGCTGAAGTTGTGCATAGGCAACTTGTACGACACCGTGGCTGTGCTGGGCAGCAGCTCGTTGTTCTGGGTCTTGTCGGCCTCGTTGATTACGTATTCGCGAACGAGTGTCCAGTCGGTGTCGCCCTGCTTGCGATACTGTATGCGGAACGCCTTGAGGTTGTGGTAGTCGCGGTCAAACTGGTTGAACGAGATGTTCAGGTCGTCGCCGGTCTGCGAGTTGAGCGTAGTGCGGTCGAGCTTCATCGTCACTGCCGATGATGAAGGCACAAACTGCGCCGATACGTATACGGTGTCGGCAATCTGGTCCCATGTGCTTGTCGGGTCGTACTGCGATTGCGAGGCGAGCACGATGCCGATGTTCTTGTAGTCGAGCACGCTGGTGTTGGTCTGCCAGAGCTGCATGGCCTTGGTGACGGTCTCGCCAGCCGGAATCTTGATGATGCGGTTGTCGGTGAGCGGCATGCCGTCGATGGTGATCTTGGCACCGTCGGGATTGCTCTCGTCGATCATCAGGAGCTTGTAGTAAACGTCCTCGTCAATCTCCGAGGCGTTGGTGAGACGCAGCGTGTAGTTGGCGGCGCTACCAGTAGGCACATTGCTTACCACAGGTACATCCACCGTGATCTGCGGCACCTCGATTTGCATGGTGGCCTCCATGATGGTGGTGCCCGGACGATAATACTTGGTCTTCACCTCGCCCTCATACGGGCCGGAGGTCTGTCCGCCACGTGTGCGGAAGATGGGCGAATAAGCACCATACTTATAGACGTCCACTGTCAGAGCGTCGTCGTCGCCTTCCTCAGCGAGGGTGTAGCTGAATGACGACAGCTTGGTGGTGCCGCTCTCTGACGTGTTGTGCGTTCCGCCGCCGGTATGTGTGGCAATATAAGTCTCGACGCCCAATGTGTTATAGGTCATAACCCATCGCCTGTCAAGAGTTACGATGGCAGTCAGGGACCAGTCGAGCGTGCTTCCGTGGCTTTCCTCCACTTGCGTGCTCATGTTGATGCTGCTGCCCGAGTCAAACGAGAAGTTCTGGTCGATGTACTTCTCACGATTTTCGTAGGCGAGCACCTTCTCCTTCTCGTTTGCGGCAAGGGTGTTCTCCCATATTCGTATTTGGTTGTTGCACCATTCCACCGAGTCGCTGTAACAGTGGTTGTCGTCAGGCACTACCATGGTGTATGACGGTCCGTCTGACGAAACGTACTTCGTGGCTTTCGAGCCCCATGCCTTCTTGTCGTTGTTTGAACTTCCGAAGCGTGGGTCATCGGCGGCAAGCGTGGTGAGGTAGACGGTATGTCCCGTGGTGTTGCTGAATCCCTGGGTGCTGGCAACGGTCTGTAGCAGACTGTTGCGCATGGAGCGCAGGTTGGGCAGCAAAACGTTCTCCACGTAATTCTCCGTGTAGTTGAACATGGTCTTGAAGTTGAGTCCTGTGGTAATGATGTCCTTCAGTTCCAATGTCGCCTTGTCGCTCGTTCCTTGTCTGCGGAAGTTGATGTCGCGTGCCAATCCATAGATGAGATTGGTAGCCGAACCGATAAACACGTCGCCATTGGCACCCACATATTCGGGTGCGGACGATGTGGATATGGTGCGTGTGGCAGTAACTGTGCGGCTCCATGTGGAGGCACTCTCCCCCTGGGTGGAGACGTTCAGCCCCAATGTGGCGTCGTAGGTGTTTTTAATTTCATCTATCTTGCCTATGCCTATGCCTCCGGTGAGCGATGTGATGTCGAATCCGAACTTGCCCGTTACCGCCCCTTCTTCCTCCGAGCTCCATACGCCACCATAGCTCGTTGATTTCGAAGTGATGGTGCCACTGGTCCATTCAGCACTTGAGCCTGTTCCGGGAGGATCGCGCAGAATCATCTCCACAACATCGGGGCCGCTCGTCACGAAGTTATTGCCCGTGGGAAGCGAACCGAGAATGATGCCGTTCATGCCACTGCCGTCCCAGTTGTAGGTACGGTCATCGATGTCATAACTGATGGAGAGGGTGCGCGTGTATGGCGCGGTGATGTTGGGCAGACCTGCCTTCCATGTGTACACGGCGCAACCGAGACTGTCGAGCTCCAACTGGTTGCTCTCCAATTCCACCAATGAACCGGCAGGTTTGCCAGCCGTGTTGTTCTCAAGATATACAGATTGCGAGGCTGAGAGTGCGTTGTTGATGGTCACCACATTGCCGCTGAGCGGCACGCGCGATGCCACGGGCTGGTTCTTCACGTCGTGGTTGACATACTCCTCGAAGCCCTTGAGGTCGAAGGTGTAGTTCTCTTCGCTTTCGAAGATGGCACCACCATAGTTGTAGGTCACCTTGCCGTTGGTGTCGATGGTGTAGATGTCGTCGATGGCGAGCCTGCCGCTGGCATCCTCAATCTCATACTTCGACAAGCCGAAGGCTCCGTCGTCGTGGTCACGCTGGGTGACGGTGAACGAGGGTGCGCTATGATAGGTCTGACGAAGCTTGCAGTTGTAGGCATACTCCTGACGCGCTCCATTCTCGTTGGTCAAAGTGTCGGTCAACTGCATGAGCGGATTGGTGGCGTCGACGGTGGTTACGTCGCCAACGCTCACGCCGGTTGCCACGACCTTCATGCTCTCCACATTGTACATAAGTGGGGGAACCATGGCAGAGAACTCACCCGTGAGCGAGTCGGTGCGTATGAAGATCTTCTTGGCGGCATCGCCTGCGCCGCGCCATGAATGGCTGGCAATGGTGCTGGTGGCCGACTGTACGGTAGCCTTGGCGGTGTTGGTTTCGTAGCTATACGACGTGCCGTTCACCTTCTTCACTACGTTGAGGCGATAGCGGTCGTTGGTGGGACTGAGAACGAGTTCGGTGATACCGATGTTGTTATGGCTTGCACCGAATCCGACTGGCTTCTCGCCCTCAATGCTTCCACCTACCACACGGCCCGTGAAGTTGACGAGCGTCTGGTCGATAAACTCCATGTTCTTTATCTCGCGGTCGAACGTAATCTTCACGCCGGCTCCGTTCGGGTCGGCTGGGTAGCGTCCGGCGGATGCAAACACATGGCCGTCCTTCTTCACCTGGATGAAGTGGTCGCCGATGGGCACGCTGATGGTGAATGTGCCGTCCTCGGCCGACTGTATGAGTTCGCCGTCGCGACTGCATATCGTGCCATCTACATAGAACGTGCATCCCTCCACGGGATAATCGGTGCCTTCGTAGAAGACGGTGCCCGATACGGGGAACGACGATACGTCGGTGAAATCTACTCCACTATGCACGAGCGACGAGGCGCTGACGTAGCGTGTGGAATAGGTGGGCGAAAATTCGTGTACGCCCAGGGCGGGGATGACCATATAGTTGGTGCCTTCGCCCGTGAACGGTACGCCACGGATGACGAAGTTGCCTTGTGTGTCGGTCAGGGCAAACAGTCCAAGCTGTTGCGATGTGGGGATGATGCTGCCCGTGGGCAATGTGCCGGCGCCGAGGCGTGCGTGGTTGCCGTTTGCCACGCCACTCGTCTTCGAGTAGTCGTAGGCGGTGGTCTGTCCGCTGAAACCTTCGTCGACGGGCCAGTAGGCCACAAGGGCGTCTTCCGTTCCGCAGAGGGTGTGGTTGTAGTTGGCGAGAATTTCCTCACGGCTCAATGCCTTGTCGCTGAACACGCGCATCTCGTCGATGTAGCCCGTGAAGGCACGGTCGGCCGACGACTGGTAGCTGCCACCGAGACACAATCCGGTGTTGTCGGTATTGGCAAACTGCACCTTGGCGTTGAGCTTGTCGGCAAGTGGCACAACAGTAACAGAATCGTCAGCGTTGACTGCCGTCACGGTGGCTGCGCCCGCTGCATCAACGGCGAGGGTGAGCGACGTGAAGACGTTAGGCTTCAGATAGATGCCCGTAGGCGCCGAAGCGGATGCGCTCTTGAGGGTGAGCAGATAGCCCTTGCCGTTGGCATCGGCAGAATCAAGGGTCAGCTGCAACTTGCCGCCGAGGTCGAGAATGGTGGGGGTGGTGCCCGTCTGCGAATCGTCGGGGCGAATCATCATCTGCAGGGTGTAGGGCTTGGAGGCGAAATACTTGTTGAGCGTCTCGCTGTCCTTGCTAAGGAACACGCCATCGCCAGCTCCCGACACTCGGAGGGCATAGAACTGTCCGCCCTGCTGCTGTGTGCCGTCGCCACGTACCAATGCCACGCGGGTGCCTGCCACGGCTGTTCCGGTGCCGTAGGTGATGCGGCCCGACACGATGCCGGTGGCGCGACTGAATCCGTCGTCGCTCTTCTCAAGGCGTGTGTCGCTGCCGTCGCACGTGGTGATGCTCACCACCTTGTAGTCGTAATATTGTCCGGGCAGCGCCGTCTGGTCCTCATAGTAATAGGATGAGGCGGTGCCGCTGGTCTTGTAGATGGTGGCCCATGTGTCGGTGCCCTTCACGCGGCGTGCCACCTCGTAGCGTGTCACGTCGGCTCCTACCTGGTCGGCTTCCCATGCCACCTTCACCAGTCCGTTGTAGTCGCCCTTGGTGGCGTTGACCGCCGTAACCTGCGAGTTGCCCGTGATGCGGCCCTCCAGAATGTTGGTGCTTGAGAAGAGCTTGTTCTCGAGCATCGTGGTCTGCACCTTATATATATAGGTGGGGCAGAGTTTCAGGTCGCGCGTGTCGGTATATTCGTATTGCGTCTTGCCCTTGTCGGTGACGTTGACGGTAGCCACCTCCGTCCAGTCGTCGCCCGGCTGTCCGTTCTTACTTTCGGTGCGGAGCAGCTTGAAGGCATAGCTTTCGTTGCCCTTGAACTCGGGGCATTGCCATTTCACCGTGATCGATTTCTTGTCAGACACCACGTCGGTGATGTTGATCGGGAACGAGCGCTTCACAGACTGCGTTTTGCTGGACATAAGGATGGACAGCAGTTTGCCTGAAGGAGAATTGGTAGGTACGAAATAAATCTGATAGACGTATTTTTGGTCGTAATCAGGCACATCGTCCGTGTATTTTCGTGTATTATACGGAATGTCGCCCGCCACTTTCGTTTTGTCCTCTGGGTGCCCGTCAGGGTAACGGTAGATACTCCATGTGCCATTTGCATAACAACGACCACCAGAGGCTTGCCATGTCAATAATATTTGTTTTTTCCACATGTCGGTGGTTGCATCTACATTGCAAGGAGCGTCGTACCTGTAAGGCATATCTATCTGCCAGCCAAATATAATCGTACTGGGTCGATTGTTGGGAGTTACCGTAATGGAATATTGTCTGTATAGATAGAATGAAGACCCATCCGTTTCGTCATACGAAAGCGTCAGTCCATTGTAGGTGGATGAGCCCTTGCTGTAGGTCTTGTAAACCGCTTTGTTTAGCGTTGAAGGGTCGAAGTAGCGCTTGCCGTTGCCGTAGTCTTTGTAATACGAACGGTCGGTAGTCATAGCCACGGTGGTTGGGCCGTAGCTCGTGTTGAGCGAACTTCTCGTCACCTTCAACGAGCCATAGGTACGTTCGTAGTTTGGACTGTCTAAAAATATGTTCCTGATAGCTTGGGTTCGGAATGTGCGTTCCTCAAACTTAGTACTTACGTCGTTGATCCTCCACATACCGCGAATCTTGATGTCGTGCTCGGTAGCCACAGCCATCTTGTCCATGTAGATGACCATCTCCACCCAGTACTGATCATCCACTCTTCGTGGGTCCCAGAAGCGTACGGTGTAGTTCACACCGTTAACATTCCTGGTGTAGGTGCTGCCCCACCATCCGTTCTTACCGCGCTCGTCTTCCAGTCCGTCGGCGTTGCCATTGCCTGAGGGCCATGCCAACTCCCAGTCGGGTGAGCAGACGTATTTGCCATCTACATAAACGGCGGGACCTTTGTGGCCCCTCTCTGTTTCGTCGTGCAGGAAATAGCCGTCATGTCCATCCCTGTCGTAGAACCAGAAATATACGGTAATCCATGGCTCGTCCACCGTGGGATGGTGCGAAATGCGTGAGTTGTAGCGTGAATTGCTACCATAATCTGTGCCGAAATGTGCTCCGGCATACGCCTGCCGCGGCACGGCCAAGGCCATGACCAGCAGGAGAAATGTCAAAAGCCTACGACGCCAAGGCGGCGTGCTCTGACATTGCTTGCCTCTCGCCACCTGAGGCGGTGAGAAGTTGGGTTGTGAGTAATGGTTTTCTTTCATAATCGCTTAGATGAATTTGTTTCGTTAGGATTATCTGATGCAATGGGGGCAACCAACTTGCAGTGCAATGTTGGTTCGACCCTTTGCAAATTTAAACGAATACAAAGAAATCTTAAGCGAAAAAAACGTTATGGTGGTTACACAATGCGTAAAGTGTAACCAAAAACCGCCATTCCATCGGGTTTTCAGGTCCTCGCCTTCGCCTCCCAATCGGTTGGCGACACGCCCATCTTGCGCTTGAACGCACGATAGAGATTCACCCTTCCGGCAAACCCGGTCTCCAAGGCAAGGGCGTCGAGCGTGTGGTGCTTGAGCCATCCCGTCTCAATGAGCCTTGCGGCTTCAGCCACGCGATACTCGTTGATGTAGGTCTTGAAGTTGACACCCTGACAATGGTTGATGGCCATCGACACCACACGATGGCTCTTGCCGCATAAGGCCGCAAGATTGGCTATCGAGAGGTCGGTCGCTTTGAAGAGGGCTTGCTCCTGCATCAACCGTTCGATCTCTTGCATGAGCAGCAGGTCGTCGTCGGTCGGTACAACCATCATGTCGGAGGAAGGGTCGGGCACCTCTACGGGCTCGGTCGCTTCGCAAACGGTATCTCGCAAAGGCTCCTTGATCTTAGGGAAGATATCCACATAATTGATGAAGCGTATGGCAAACACCGAATAATAGACCGTTGTGACGAGCATGAACAGCAACTGCGTGAACGGAGTGATCAACAAGGCAAACAATAGGGCGATGACGCCTATGCCAAAGGCGCTATAGAAAGCCACGGGAACCCAATGCAAGCGCTGGCGCTCATCGTCGGAGAAATAGTTGTCCATCAACTGCAAGTAGCGTTTGTAATAGCGACGGAAGAGCGCCACATAACGCGCCATGAGCAACATGTACCAAAGCGAAAAGCCATAGAAGATGAACGCCCTGCTGCCCTGTGGACAGAGAAAGAACAGGGCAAACGCCGCCACCGTGGTGATGGCTATGACCAAGGTCTCGCGACACGCCGTGGCCTTGGTGAGGAAACCTATGTCGAGCAACGCAATGAGCGAATAGGTGAACAGAAAGGCTTGCGTAATGCCAATGGCTATGACGATCATGCTATTGAGCAAGTCGCTCACAAGCGGCTCGCGCGTCACCGCCTCGCAGATAAGCGCCACACAATAAACAAGGAACGTGACGCCCATCACCTTGCGTGCAAACACATAATTCTTGAGCCCTTCCTTGTCGGGAATGGAAAGGAAGAGTAGGCATATACCGAATGCAAGCATCATTCCGGGAATGATGTAAACGGTTATCAGGTCATATAGAAATATCAACATAAAATCCCCATGGCGTTATGTGCCACGGTGCAAAAATAATAAAAAAGTTCTAATTTTACCCGAATGGCCTCGAAAAATATGAGAGTTTTTTCACTTTCTGAATCGCTTCGATACGGCCGAATAGCCACAACGCTGGCACAAGGGCTCGGCGGCGGAATGGTGGGTAAAGATGGTAAAATCGTCAAGCCAGATGTAAGTATTCAACATAAAAGAAGGAAACGTGAAGGAATATCGGTTGACGGATGAGGTGAAATCTCTGGCACACTTTTTGCCAAGACGATATTTGCATTTTTTGACCGCTCATAACTCGCGAAAAATCAAAAACAAAATCGGTTGTCGGTTTTTTGCGAGTTTTGAGTGTGCAGCGCTAAACGAGTGGGTTACAGAGTGCTGCGACGTTTTGTCAGAAAGTGTGCAATTTTTGCTTCGTCAAAACCAAACTTATCGTGAGACTTTACCATGTAATAGCTATGCTTTTACTGGGTAAAGTCTCAAGAGTTACATGGTAAAGTC
>ERZ1034871.1449-NODE-1449-length-11754-cov-15.558424_pt1 | contig 11754 bp, 10 predicted proteins | sample MGYA00520631_ERZ1034871 | MGnify/ENA primary metagenome ERZ1034871 (study PRJEB33766, sample SAMN09781721) | gut metagenome | biome: gut microbiome | host: Homo sapiens | place: Madagascar | study: EMG produced TPA metagenomics assembly of the PRJNA485056 data...
GAGATGGCAAGACTGCCAAGGCTGCGATGGAGGATTTCCTGATTGCTGATAAAGAAATGAGAGAGTCTTTCGAGGAGGATGGCAAGGAATACCCAGACTTAGATTTTCATTTTGTTCTGGATGTAGGTTCGTTTTTTGATTACTATCCGTTGAGCATAACTGCTTTCGCCAAGTATATCGGTATGAATGCTTCACTCCTTCGTCAGTATGCAGCAGGCATCAAGACGCCTCAGAACAAAAACTTGGAGAAGATTCGCCAAGGTATAGATAAACTCAAAGGAAATATAGATGCTGGTCTCTTGATAGATAAGCCAGTTCTACAATATGTTTGAAGAAAATGAGGCTGGGGTCATCGTTCCCCATAAGACAAAAGTCGCCATAGCCTTGTGGCGCAGACAACCACTATGGATAGTTGGTTGTACTTCATGAAAAATTAAATCAATTAAAAGCCCTGGTGCGAGATGCATCGGGGCTTTTTTATAAAATGTTTTGCAGTTTTTATTGCCATATCTGCCACGCTTATATGTAACTATTTGATTATAAGTGTATAATGCGTGGCAATAAGCGGTATTTCTATTGCCACCTACTCCACGTATTGCCATGCTCTTTTTATAATGAAATGAGATAAAAATAGAGACGTTTATTTCATAACTACCAGATACTCAGTTCCAAATCTCGTCCTTCGATTCTCCAGTCCCTCGATGTCCTGAAGCTCTCTGCCCAATCTCTGCAGACTCGAAACCTGCAGGGAGGAGCCGAATTTCTGCTTCAAAATGTCGAAAATGGCGGCTGCCATCATGTATTCTCCCTTTTCTGGGGCATTTGTTGGCTCAAAAACCTCCAGAAAACATTGTTTTATTGGCGAAATCTGCTCAAATTGCCTGTTGTATTGCATGATGATGGCAGTTTCCTGGGCATTGAAATAGGATTTTTCTCCCTGCTCCAGGGCCTGCATCGCCTGCGCATAAAGCTGCTCATAGTTCAATCTGCCACTCACATCGATAGGACCCGTCAGCTCCACACCCAGGAAACGGCGGTTGCCGGATGGGTCGGCTAGAATATCCGTCATGTTGCTCGTGGCTATGAAGGAGGCTAGGCGAGGGAACTCCTCTACATGACTACCATACGGGGGCTTGATTTTCACCGTGGGCAGTTGCAGCAGATTCTTCAGAAAACCCTGTTGTATCTGGGGTGAAATCTGATTGAATTCATCCAGATTAATGAGCAGAAACTGTACCATGCCCTGCAACACCTGGCGCTTCTCCGAAAGAAGCATGTTGTCGGTGAAACCCCACGACAGTTCGCCCGGTATCAGACGGCGGCAGAAGGTGCTCTTGTTGTAGCCCTGCTTGGAAATGAGCAGCGGCATCGTGCTGTTGCCGTATTGACGGCGATAGGAACCTCGCCACTGATCTACCATGCCCAGAAACCAGGTGTAGAACCAGTCTTCCCAATGCGGATTTTGGGTAGGAACGGTGCGGGCGAGGGCACGGATATTCCGTGTATTTCATCACGGCATTATAGCGAAACTGGTATCTGTTTTGCAGAAAATTCTTCATCTGCAGAATATCAGCTCTGCCTTTTCTTCCCGATGAGGCTTTCTCGGTTTTCCGGTCCTTGGAATGGGTGGCGTAGGCACTGCCCACAATCTGACGGAACTCTTCCTCGGTGGCATCATTCCAGTTGTTTCTTCGGATATGGATGAATGCCTCCTCTTCGCTCATGCCCATGCGGCAGAGCTTAGCGGCAACGGCTGAAAGGAAGGCGAAAAACTGGTCGTTCTCATTAGCCCACTTCATGTTGGCTTCTGCCATGTCTGCCTGCGCCTCCTGAACAGCCTTCATGTAAAGAAACTCGTTGTTTTCAAATGCCTTCAGATTATCCACTCGCTTGGGAGCTGCTGCTGATAGTTGGCTGTTTCTGGCGATGCGCATCGCCACTGCCTTGCTGTTATAATAAGGTGAATCATCCTGCGTAAGCATGAAGCAGGATTTCAATGTAGGCTTTTCTGCCTTGAGGGATATCTTGCTGTCTGAAGGAATCTGAGATAGATAGAGATTCTTTACAGATTCATATCCGGTGAGATAAAGCTGTTCGGCATCCTGTTCGTTTTGCGGAACCTGTCCAGCCTCATCTGCTATGCTAACGAGCACGATGAGGCTTCTGCCGTCGGCTCCCTTGATGGCTGCGAAGGTCATCGGTAGCAGACTGGCGGTTTTCTTCAGGGCATTGATCTCTTCTTCGGTGGTCAGGTTGATGAAGTGGAGCATCATCAGTCCGTTCGATTTCTTGAAGATGAGGCTGCCGCTTTCGTCTTTTCCGAATTCAGCTGCAGGATAAACCTGCTGCCATTGTTTCATGCCGATATAGTTGTGATAGTCGCCTTCCATGAGTGGTGCACTCATTCTGAAATTGGCGACACTTTGTTTGGCATCGTCCTTGGCGATGCGTTCCCAAAAACGGTCAATGCTTTTCAGGCTAACCATCAGTTGGTTCTGCCTGTTGATTCTAGTGATGGTAAACTTCATATTCAAGCTAATTATATGATATAACGATATTTAGAATAGCTTATGACGTATATGTTAAGCTGTAAATGACGTTCTGAACGGTGCTTCGAGCCGTTGAGGAAAGTTACCCGAGGCGTTGCCCAACTTTGCCCGAGGCTTTGGGCACTTATGACCGAGGTAGTCGGTTAATAGTACCCGTGTTCTCGGGTATGAGTGCTCATGTTCGCGGGCACGAATCCTCATGTACGCGGGTGCTTAGTAGTTAACCTCTTCCGTATACTTATCGAATTTCAGGTTGGTGTATCCACGTGCCTTACACCAGTTCAGCACATACTGCTGCTGTTCTGGCAAGAGGCCCGTCTGTCCTAACTTATATCTGTAATATGAAGTGTTGCTTCCGAAGTAGGAAGTCATGTAGTCTCTGAAACTACCTCCGTCTTTGCGCTTCAGTTCGTCGAGAATATTCTCAAAACCGTATGCTATTTTCATCAGTCGTAGTTGCAGGAAGTGTTCGCACTTATCGTCGTGATAAGCGTCGGGATAGACGGCGTAGCCGATGGTGTGCTCCGGATCTTTGTAGGTCACGGATAGATAGCGTGCGCATTGCTGGGCTAGGGGACATTGCTGGTTGAAGCAATAGGTCCATGTGCTGTGACTTTCGCCGTTGGCGAAATAGAGTCTGACTAAATCTGCTTGTGTCATAGTCTCATTATGTTTAAAGTTTAAGAGGGGTTTCACAGGAGTCATGAGCTTCTAGGTGGAATCGGCAAGAACTTTTCTTGTTGATTGCAAAGATACAAAAAAATGGGTCTGAATGCAAGCTTTTTCCCATTTTATTTGCTTAAATGATTTTTTTTCCGTACTTTTGCCCTAGGCAGAAGAAAATTCTGTTAAGATATAAACATTTAGATTATGCAATACAAGAATATCATATTCGATTTAGGTAATGTCTTGGTGAAGCTCAATCCGGAAGGATGTATCGGGGCTTTCAAGGCGATAGGAATGGGGGAGTTGGTTGATTCAAATCCTCAGAGTGAGGGGATGAAGCTGATGAGCAAGCTGGGGGTGGGAATGATTACCACCGAAGCGTTCTGCGATGCAGCCCGTGGGTTGACTGGAGCTGATGTGACGAATGAAGACATCATCGATGCTGCCAACAAGATGCTGGTGGAGATTCCTGATGAGAAAAAGGAGCGACTCCTGCAGTTGAAGAAGGCTGGCTATCGCCTCTTCCTCCTGAGTAATACCATTGATGTACATTGGGATTATTGCGTGGAGCATCTCTTCCCTTATCAGAACCATGGGGTAGAGGATTATTTCGAGCAGTGCTTCCTCTCTCAGAGAATGCATCTGGCAAAGCCTAATGCCCGCATCTATGAGGAGGTAATCAGGCAGGCGAACATCCATCCCGACGAAACCCTCTTCATCGATGACCTGAAGGAAAATTGTGAGGCTGCCGAGAAACTGGGCATCCATACTTTCCAGAATGTGAAGTTTGATGATTGGCTTGCACTTCGATTCTGACGGAAATGTCAGAATCGAAGCTTTTATTAAATGACAACAAGATGATTTGTCAAATGATACCAGGTAATTTATCAAATGATGTCAGGCATGCATAGAGCGGAACGTTGATCATCCAATCTTGGTCCTTATAGGGAAGCATGGAGTAGCGGAGTCCCTTCAGTTGTGGATTGTTGGTGATGAATGTTCTGAGAGATTTCGCCTTGACGTTCACCTCAGCCTTTACTTCAATCGGTATAACCCGGTCGTGCCATTGGGCAAGGAAATCAATCTCTATTGTGGAGTTATCCACAGCATGATAGTATAATGAAATATCCTGGCTCTTCAACTGGGTGAAGACATATAGTTCTGTAAAGGCACCTTTATATTCAGAGAAAATGCCATCTCCTACCAACATCGATTCTGCTGAAGTCTCTGCCATCGCTCCCATCAGTCCCACATCGAGCATGAAGAGTTTGAAGGCGTTCAGGTCTTCATAGAATTTGAAAGGGAGGCGTGGGGTATTGACTCTCTGAACCTTATATGCCAGTCCTGCATCTATCAGCCATTGGATGGCCAGTTCGAAATCTGCGGCTCTGGCACTTTTCTTCACGGCTCCATAGATGAACTTCTTGTTCTCTTTGGCAAGTTGGGCAGGGATACTGTCCCACACCATATTAATGCGAGGCACTTCTCTATCTGGTGCGTGCTTCGAGAAATCTCGGCGATAGTCTTGTATAATCTGCTTTTGGATGGAACGGACTTCCTGCAGTCCCTTCTGCTCTACATGGGCGAGTACGGCGGCTGGCATTCCTCCTACATAATAATATTGTCGCAGCAGGCTGATCAATTCTGTTTCCAGTAAATTGATGACGTTCCAATTTCCTTCTTTCAAGATGCTTGCCAGTTTCGCTTTTCCCATGGCATCGAGGAATTCGATGAAGTTCATCGGGTAGAGGCGCAGCTCTTCTACTTTTCCTACTGGATATGACACCCCGCTATGGAGTGATATTCCCAGCAGGGATCCTGCCACGATGATATGAATATCAGGAGCATCCTCGCAAAAGAACTTTAATGCTTCTAATGCTTTAGGACAATCCTGTATCTCATCGAGTACCATAAGGGTATCGTTGGGGGTAATATCTACCTGGCTGATGGCGGAGAGTGCCATCAGTATATCAGCAGTTGTGTCGCCTTTTTCAAATACTTCTGCTGCCTTCTGATTTCTGTCGAGACTGAAGAATGCGAGCTTTTTATATTCTCTTTTTCCAAATTCTTGCAGGATATAGGTCTTGCCTACTTGTCTTGCTCCGTTGATAATCAGAGGCTTATGGTTTTGTTTGTTCTTCCATTCTACGAGCTTGTTATAGATGCTTCTTTTCATGATTTACACTTTTTCTAACGAATAATCGTATGAACTTCACACTTTTCCTAACGAATAATCGTATGAACTTCACACTTTTCCTAACGAATAATCGTATGAACTTCACACTTTTTCTGACGAATAACAGGGCAAAGATACACTTTTTCTAATGAATAACCAAGGAAAAAGCCGACTTTTTCTCTTTTTCTATTAAAACTTAATATTTGTTATACATTTGGGATAATTCTCTTTTTCCAATAAAATGTTATACCTTTGCCAACTCATAATAACTAACATACAATATCAAAATGATTTTTTTATAAGACATTAGGATTGAAAAACAGCCGTATTGACGTGGCTGATGCCTTGCGAGGATTGGCAGTGGCAGTGGTGCAATGTCTGTTTTCAAATATCTGGCTCAAGTATCATTCCCATGGTCCTTTTGAGGGAATATGGAAGAAGCTGACCTGGATTAAGTTCTAGATATTCAAGTTTACATAAGAGAAAAAGGTGTGTCATAACTCCATGACACACCTTTTTCTCTTATTTATCCTTTCTGAATATCTTATCAACGACAACGGCGATGGCACCATCGCCTGTTACATTGCAGGCAGTGCCGAAACTGTCCATCGCAATATAGAGGGCTATCATAAGCGCCTGCATATCAGCATTGAAACCCAATACTGAGGCTAGCGGACCGAGTGCTGCCATCACAGCTCCTCCTGGAACTCCCGGAGCTGCTACCATGCAGATGGCGAGCACGAAGATGAAGTTGAGGAAGAGAGGCAGATTGCACGGCAAACTATTGATGAGGCAGATGGTAAGCGCACTGCAGGTAATCTTCATCATTGAACCTGAGAGGTGGATGGTGGCACAGAGTGGAATGGTGAAGCCGGCAATGCCATCGGTAACGCCGTTTTTCAAGGTCTGCTTCAGTGTAACCGGAATGGTGGCTGCAGACGATGAGGTGCCCAGTGCCGTGAAGTAGGCTGGCAACATGTTGAGCAACAGCTTGAACGGATTCTTATGGGTTAAGCCTCCTGCCAGCAGATATTCATAAAGTAAGATCACAATATGGAGTACGAGAATCACGAGGATAATCTGTGCGAAGACAAGCAGAATATGGTATGCTTCGCCCGAGAAAGTCATGCCCAGGAAGATGCCGAAGATGTAAAGGGGCAGGAGGGGAATGATGACTTTGGCAATGACACCAGATACGATTTCCTTGAATTCCTGAAAGATGTTCTGCATGGTGCGGCTGCCTTTGTGCGCAATGCCCAGTCCGGCGATGAACGAGAAGACGAGGGCACTCATCACATCTACCATTGCAGGTATCTTGATTTCGAAGAACGGTTTGAGTTCTTCTGCCTTATCTACTGCCACATGGGCAGAATTGGCAATCATGTGTGGAAAGAGTGCCGAACCTGTGCCATAGGCTAGCAGACCTGCCAGGATGGTGTCGGCAAAGGCAATGCCCACGGTGGCAAGGAGGAGTTTCCCGGCGCCATGACCGATGTCGGCAATGGCTGGTGTAACGAGACCGATGATGATGAGCGGTATCATAAAGCCCAGGAATTGGCTGAAGATACCATTGAAGGTGAGGAATGCTCTGACGGCAGCTTCATTGAAGAAATTGCCGAAAACTACACCCAAGATGATGGCAATGATGATTCTTGCCAAAAGTGGTGTTTTGACTTTTGCCAAAAGTGGCATTTTGATTCTTTTCATATTCGTAGCGTTGCTTTTTGATTGCAAAGGTACGCTTTTTCTTACTAAAATCCAAGGCTTTCATTGTTTTTTAGATGATGATAAGCAAAAAATGCCCCCTTGCTTCACAGCAAGAGGGCACAAACACCAATTTTTCTCGTACATTTAAATGCTTAATGAATAGTTGATATAAAAGTTAGAGGATTAAATTCCTTGAATGTTTGTCAACTATAAATCATTTTGTATGCCTATAAAAGCTTATAGCGGAACATACTCCACGAAAGCCTCCATAGCCTCGTAGCAAGCCAGGCCTAACTCATCATAGAGCTGGGCAGTGCCACGGTTGCGGTCCTCGGCACGCTGCCAGAACAAACGCTCATCGTTGCCCAGGAATGGGGCACTCTCCATCTGTGACTGATGCTTCAGGATAGAGTTACGCTTTGCTCTTAACTCCTCTGGGCTCAATGGAACACACATCTCGATGTTCTCAATCTCCCATTCTGCCCATGCACCACGGTACATCCAGATGCGGCAGTCCTTCAACCACTCTGCGCCAGCCTTCTTCTCCTCGTCGATGGCTGCGAGAACAGCATCGGTACACTTCTTGTGGGTGCCGTGTGGGTCAGCCAGGTCACCAGCTACATAAATCTGATGAGGCTTCACCTCCTGCAACAAAGCTCTAACAATCTCAACATCCTTCTCTGTCATCGGCAACTTCTCAATCTTACCGCTCTCATAGAATGGCAAGTCGAGGAAGTGAACACGGTTCAGAGGAATCTGGTTGAAGGTACATGCTGTGCGGGCCTCGCCACGACGAATCAATCCCTTGATGGTCAGGATGTCGCGGGTATCGAAATCGCCCTCCTTCTTGTTGGCGAAGAATTCCTTAATCTCCTTGTACTTCTTAGAGATAACGCTGTCCTTAGAGTCAGCGAAGATCTGGTTGAAGCCGTTGATGAAGTGCATGAATCTTGTTACCTCCTCGTCGCCTACAGCGATGTTACCCGATGTCTCGTAAGCCACGTGAACCTCGTGCTGCTGCTGAACCAGGCGGCGGATGGTGCCACCCATAGAGATAACGTCATCGTCTGGGTGAGGAGAGAAGACAATCACCTTCTTAGGGAATGGCTTCGCACGCTCAGGACGATAAGTATCGTCAGCGTTAGGCTTGCCGCCAGGCCATCCGGTGATGGTGTGCTGCAAGTCGTTGAAGATCTTGATGTTGGCATTGTAAGCAGAGCCGTAGAGAGCCAGGAGCTCGCTCAAGCCGTTCTCGTTGTAATCCTTGTTGGTCAACTTCAGGATAGGCTTGTGCAGTTTCTGGCAGAGCCATACTAGTGCCGAACGCACCTGCTTGTCGGTCCACTCGCAGTTGGTTACGAGCCATGGATGCTTGATGCGGGTGAGGTTGGAAGCTGCGCTCAGGTCGAGGATGACGTGTGCATTAGGATGAGTCTGGAGGAAGCTTGCTGGCAATGTGTCAGTGATGTTTCCTTCTACCACCTTCTGCATGATGTCAGCCTTCTCGTCGCCCCAAGCCGTGAGATATACTTTCTTGGCAGAGAGCAGGGTAGCGATACCCATGGTGAGCGAGCATGGAGGTATCTGCTCCTTGGTGCCGAAGCTGTTCTCCATCTCCTCGCGGGATGTGTTGCCGATGAGGATGAGGCGGGTTATCGACTGGATGCCAGAACCTGGTTCGTTGGCTGCGATGTTACCCATTCTTCCGATGCCCAGCAGAGCCACGTCGAGACCGCCGAAAGTCTTGATGCGCTGCTCGTAGAGGCGGCATGTATCCTGCACTGCGTCTTGAGCCACGCTGCCGTCGAGCGTGAAGATATTCTGTGGGTCGATGTCAATATGGTCGAGGAAGCGCTCCTTCAGCTGGTTGATGCTCTTCAGTGAGCTTTCCTTGGCTATAGGATAGTACTCGTAGGCGTTGAAAGCAACCACGTTTCTGAAACTGAGCTGCTTAGCCTCGCATCTTTTCTGCAATTCTTTGTAGATAGGTGTGAGCGAAAGACCTGTGCCCAATGCCATTACATAATACTTACCCTCATGCTGGGCTGCCTTGATTTCCTTCTCTATCTGGTCAGCTACGTGAGCTGCACCCTCCATGGAAGAGGCGAAGATGTCGGTGTGAATTTTCTCCATTCTGGAGATTTCTGAATACTCAACGGTAGTCTTTGGCTTGTAGTAAGCCAAAGGCACCTTGTTGAGTACAATCTGTGAACTTAGATTGAGTCTCATTATTCTGGTTTTTTAAAGGTTGTAGGGGTGTTCCTTATAATTCTGTAATTCTATTTTTTACAAGTTGTCCTTATAAATGTTACCATTTACAGGTTGTCCTTCTCGATGTCCTTGAAGTACTTGTAGGTGCTAACCTTCAACTCGTCGGTAGCGCTCTCATCGCAAACGATGATGCCGTGCTGGTGAGTCTGAAGCGCACTGATGGTCCAAGCCTGTGTAACAGGACCCTCGATAGCTGCCTGGAGTGCACGAGCCTTGTTGTGGCCGTTGCAGAGGATCATCACCTCTCTGGCTGCCATCACGGTACCTACACCCACTGTGAGTGCAGTAGCAGGCACAGCGTTCATATCGCCGCCGAAGAAGCGTGAGTTGGCGATACGGGTATCTGTGGTCAGAGTCTTAACTCGTGTACGTGATGTGAGAGAAGAGAAAGGCTCGTTGAAAGCGATGTGGCCGTCAGGACCGATACCGCCGATGAAGAGGTCGATGCCGCCTGCTTCCTCGATCATCTGCTCATAGTGAGCGCACTCTGCCTCGAGGTCCTCTGCGTTTCCGTTGAGGATGTGGATGTTCTCCTTAGGGCAGTCGATGTGGTCGAAGAGGTTGTGAGCCATGAAAGAATGGTAGCTCTCTGGGTGAGACTCTGGCAAGCCTACATACTCGTCCATGTTGAAGGTGAGTACATGCTTGAATGAAATCTCGCCAGCCTTTACAGCCTTAACGATTTCTGCATACATGCCTACTGGTGATGAACCTGTTGGCAAACCCAATACGAATGGTTTTTCTGCTGTTGGTTGGAAGGCTTTGATGGTCTCCACAACGTGACGAGCTGCCCAGCGGGCCAACTCCTCGTAATTCTTTTCGATGATTACACGCATAGTTGTTTATGTTTTTATTAATAAATAGTTGAAAAGTTTATATTCTATTTCTTTTTCTTTTCTGAAAATCAGCTTCTTTTCTGAGAATCTTTTTCTTTTCTGAAAATCAGTTCCCTTGCAGCATCCTGCTTCTAGCCATGAGGCAGGCGCCTATCAGCCCAGCCTGACCTTTCAGCTGTGATGTCACAATCTGTGAGTCTTCGCTCACCAGATTCAGGGAGTACTTCTTGATACCCATGCAGATAGATTGGGTGAGATAGTCTCCGGTCACCGAGAGGTCTCCACCGATGACGAGCATCTTAGGGTTGAAGATATTGATGATTCCTGCAAGATTGGTTCCCAGTTCCACTGCCATTTTCTGCAAGGCTTCGATGCTGAGTACGTCTTCTTTCCCGATGGCGTCGAGAATGTCCTGCAGGGTGAGCGGCTGGTGCTGCTTCATCACTTTTTCGGTGAGAACCGAAGTTTCTCCGTTCTTGAGCAGCTGGTTCATCTTTCTCAGCAGGGCTGAACCGGAAGCTTCGGTTTCCATGCATCCAGTTTTTCCGCAATGGCAGATGATGCCATTATTATAGATGTGCATGTGTCCGATTTCTCCCGAGAAGCCCGATTCTCCCAGATAGAGTCTGCCGTCGATGATGATGCCGATGCCGATACCCCAGCTGATATTGACAAAGATAACGTTCTTCACGCCCTTGCTGACGCCTCTGAGGCTTTCGCCGTAGGTCATGCATCGGGTGTCATTGTCGATGCATACGGATAATCCCAGTTTTTCCGACAGGATTTCTGCCAGTGGCTTCTGCACGCAGGTGAAGTAATTATAGGCGCAGCCTGTGTTAGGATTCACACGTCCGCCGATGCTCAGGCAGGTATTCTTAATCTGTTCCTTGGTGATGCCCGATTTTTCGATAAACTCGTTGGTGAGACTGATGAATTGCTCGAAGCATTCCATGCTGTCCTCGTAGATGAAGTCTATCTTCTGTGGTTCTGTCACCATGTTGCCGCAAAAGTCGCAGATGCCGAAGGTTAGATTATCCTTTCCCGTGTCGATTCCCAGGAAGTAGCCCGAAGTAGCAATCAGGTCGTATATCTTGGGTGCTCTTTTCGAATAGTTGTCTTTCTTTCCTGTTACCTGTACCAAGCCGATGTCAATCAGCTCGTTTAGAGTCTTTGTGGTGTATGGCACGCTAACGCCTAGGCTTTTTGAGAGTTCGGCTATGGTCTGCCCGCCATATTCTATAAACTGGTTTAGGATAGCAGTCATAGAGGCCGACCATTTTGTTTGGTTGATGATGTTCTTTAACATAAGCGTTGCCTTAATGAATGATTTAACGGTGCAAAGTTAAATAAATAAATCCATTTTATTAATATTTGCTAGTTAATTAATCTAAATATTTTAAAGAAAGTGCCAATTTAAACATTTTTTGCTCTGATTTCCCCCGAATGTACCCTGGAAAGCGATGGTTGGGATACCCTTAGCCCCAAAAGCGGCTTTCTTTGTGCTATAAATGATGTATCGAGGTGCTCTATATAATATATAATAAGGTAT
>ERZ1034871.1453-NODE-1453-length-11735-cov-10.431592_pt1 | contig 11735 bp, 13 predicted proteins | sample MGYA00520631_ERZ1034871 | MGnify/ENA primary metagenome ERZ1034871 (study PRJEB33766, sample SAMN09781721) | gut metagenome | biome: gut microbiome | host: Homo sapiens | place: Madagascar | study: EMG produced TPA metagenomics assembly of the PRJNA485056 data...
AGATAATACGACAAAAGTTTCAATAATTATAAAACCAATTATCAATATCAATGTCCACAGATGTATATTATATGTTTTTCTTACAATGCTTTTACAAATATCTGATACGACTGGAATTAAAAGAGAAAACGGTACAATAATAGTAATAATTGTCCAAATTATATTACTAACTATCCATTTAAGTAATTTCATTGATATTTCTTTAGCATTTCGTTTTATATTCATATGCTCATTATCCCCAATCATCAGTATTTAATATTACCATTATATACCAATAATCGACACAATACTATCAGAACATTTGTACGCACTCAGCATTCTTAACTATTTCTTTACCATGCGAATGATATAATATTCATATTACTTATTCACAAAAGGGTAGTGGAGGCACATATGATGACAATTTCATATCCCAAAGGGACTACAGTTTCTGGTGAGATTATCAAACTTGATGACTTTGTTGTGATTACACGGACATATTCAAATGGGGTTAAGATTATGCTTCGTGAATCTGAGAATGGAGTGTCAATTAATATCACTGGGCTGGAAGAAGAGTAGTACAATAAAAGACACCTTAGTTGGTGTCTTTATTTATATTCAACATATTAATTATTCCGTCTATATCTGGTGTCATAAAATGTTTATTACCAGATTCACATTGTTTTAAATATTCCTGGCAAGATTGTATTATATCTGATTCGTTATCGTCAATTATTTTCTTTACCAATATATCAAATGATTCACTTATCAAATAAGATTGTACATACATGTCATCAATTGGAAACAATTTAATATAATGTATTCCATGCGAATGACGAGGTTTTGTTTTTGGGTTTGGTGGTAATGAAAAATATTGATCTTTTGGCGTTTTGGGTGATATATTTGAACGAAGAGGTACAACAAACTTATGATATTGTTCCTTATACTTCAATTTTACAATTAAAACACTTGGACGACCATCTTCGTTAAACATAAGTTCCTTATGCACGTTGTTTTCTTTACATTTATTGAAAAATTCATTAGATATTTTAACTAACCTCATCTTTTGCTCCTATAAAGAAAGAGCCATCTCTGGCTCTTTCTAACTTACAATTGGATAATATTCTAATTTTACATCCCGTTATCCACGGAGATATACTTACAATTGAATGATATTCTAAATTTAAGTCCCGTCATTCACGGAGACAAACATACAATTGAGTAATATTCTTGCCGTTACTCACGACTTACTAGAAACCATTTCCGATTTCTTACTTATATTATATATTGTAACACATAAAAAATGTCACCAAAACAAGAGAAAATTTTTGTGCAAAATTACTATTTGCTCAACATTTCCTTTAACTCATCAAAACTCAAGCCTTTTTCCTGAATCAGCTCGTCCAACTCAGAAAGTCTTTGCTGATGAATTTGTTCTTCAAGTTCTTTCTTTGCTTTTTTCATTTCTTTTAATGAATTTTCCATATTTTCAATTTCAGTCGTTATTTTTGTTAATTGTTCATCTAATGTGAGATTTTTGCGTCCTCTTGCCATAATAGACCTCCTGCCTAACTTTTTGAAAAAAGTATAGTGCAAAAAGCCTTTATTTTCAAGGGTTTTCGTATTCCATAAATCGACAAGAAATCGAGATTTGCTTGGAATATATGTTCTCTCTACCAGAATATTCCAATATGATGTATAATACACTTACACTCTTTATCAAAATGAGTTGAACTTTGTCGATTAATTATTATTTACTACAGAATATCATAAGAATATAATATTCTCATAATGGTAGAATAAAAGTGGTACATCGATATGATAACATTGATATGTATCATTTTTTTATTGTTTTTCTACTCTGTTTTACAAAGTCAGCAGTAGAAGAGTAATATAACTCACTATTTTTTCGCACTGTATAGCTACAGTTGAACTTTTTCACTATCACGCTCAATGATAGGTGTTTGACTATACCTTCGTGGGTTATTATAACCTACGCCCTCTTGGTAGTCGATGGGAGCGGCACTTACCTAGTTGGCAGTACGCCTCTCTGCTGATTAGATCATCGTGCTACATTACGAGTCACACGAGCCATTCCAGTCCTTGTCTAAGCCTTACGAATCTTAGAGGCTGCGTAGTTCACACACAGTCATATCAGAGGTCTACAGTGTAGTATCTGTAGTTGATTTTACTTATATATCTTCCTTGTTTAATTACAAGTTCTTTGTGTTTTACCCAGGGATTCTCACCTTGGCACGAGATATATTCTGAACCTTGCACATATTGCTTACTACATTTGTATGTGTATATAATCTTGCACATTATATACTTGCATAATTCAGCTTTTTTTTACCCAATACAGCACCGATTGTTGTAAAGATAGCAGGAATTTCTCTGCCATCACTAATTATAAAATCTAATAAATCAAGCAGTTTTCCACCTGCATCTATTGCACCCTTCAAGAAGTTTGAAGATAATAGATCATTTGATAATTCTTCAAGCTTTGCTTTTGTTAAGTCGATTGAAGCCTGGATTGATTTGCTATATTCTTCATTTTCCTCACGAGCTGAACCTTCAGCATTAGTTGCTTCTTCATAGCTCTTCTTAAGAATATCAATATTACTAAGGGCGGCAGCCAGGGCATTACTTTGTTGTTTACCCGCCAAAGCCTCTAAAAGCGAAGCACGATCAATGTCACTAAGATCCTGCCATTTTTCTCCGATACCAAGAACAATATCATAAATATCCTTATATGTATCTTTGTCCTTCATAATATCAAAACCTGTAATTCCCTTTACAAGTGCTTGTAGTTTTGATGTAGAAGTTACAAGACCATCTGTGTCTTCGCCCATCTCTTTAAGCTCTGTCTCACTTCCTCGCAAACGAGCCGAAACGGTACGCCACATATTACCTACCTTCTCTGGATTCTGAAGTACAGAGTTCGTTGCCGTAACGAGAGATACTGACTTTTCAAGAGAAGTATTTGCAGCATTAAATGAAGCGGCTGAACGCTGAAGGGCTTCTCCTATTCCTGCGGATGATATTGCCTCGTTGTTCGAAACCTCATTATATACATCTACAATATGTTCAGCTTGATCTGCCTCAAGTTGAAAACCTTTCAAAGTTGAAATAAGCGACTCGTTGGCTTCATCAATATTAATTCCATCGCCAACATTTTTATAGAGCTGAGATACCTCCGCTAACTGTTTTGCATCTGGAATGCTATATCCATTTTTTGACCAGTCGGCGGTGGCTGAGATAGTATCAGAAATAGTACCTCTAACTTCTTTTGCAATATCAGCGTAACTATCAAAGTCGGCATAAATCTGTTTTGATGATTGCTCTGATACTTTAGCAAGTTCTGTAATTTGGGTATTAATATCCGTTACAGTTGATGCAAATTGTCTTCCCAAATTAATCAAATCATAGAAACTAAACATCCCAGCGACCTGAGCAACCATCTGATGTAATCTGCTTGTCTGAAAAATATCCTTCAGACTTCTACCAGCACGACTAGCTTCAACTTCAGCATTGTAAATCTTCATAATTTCAGCATGAATCTTATCAAGACTCATGGTAGGATTACCACTTTCAATTTCACGATAATATGCTTTAATCTTAGTCTTGGCTTCAGAAGACATCTTACTATTTTCATTGAGAATCTTATGAATCTTATCTAATTCTTTCTGACCAGATACAAAGTTATATCCCTTTTCAGAAGCCGACATATTAGTAACAGTAGTGATAGTATCTTTGATTTTCTTTTCATAGCTGTCTAATTTGTTGATATCTTCACTTGTTACCAAACTAGCATCTTTGCCCTTTAATTCATTAAGCAAATCTTCATACTTTTTAACGGCGTTCATAACGGCTTGCACATTTTCCAAATATGCATTACTTGTCCAACCACCATCATTAAATCTATCAATGGTTGTTTTATATTTGTCAATTTTGTCGTTATATGAATCCAAACGCTTGTCATACTTATTAAAGTTTACATTGGCATTCTGTTCTTTAGCTTGTGTATTTTCTTTAACTTTCTGAGTATTCTGCTCTAATACATTATTCTCTTCTTTGATGGAATTAGTAGCAGACTCTACAGATGCAGAAACATCTTTATCAGGAAATGCGTCTTTCTTTGGAAGTTCAAATTCGCTTTTTAATTCGCTAACGTACTTTAATAAATTTGCTTTAATATTATTAAAATCATCATCAAAATCTTGAGTATTTAAAAATTCACTCCATATATTAGGTACAATACCTTCTTGGAAATCTTTAATAATACTATCAAAATCTAAATCCGAAAATGTTTTAATATTTTCATATAACTGTTTCCTTGATTCAACGAGTTTTTGTGCTTTGGATTCCGCTAATTTTTCTTTTACTGTCATACTATCAAGTGTTTCAACATAATGCACTTGATCTTGACTTAATGTTACAAATATATCAGTTACTTCATCACTGCCATCAATGATATTTTTAAAAATAACTCCGTCATGTCCAAGCTCTTTTGCAATTTCAACAACTTGATTTGTATTTAAATGTTCAGAATTTAACAGTTGCGTCATTCTAGCATACGATTGTAAATAACCATATAAATCAGTTATTGATTTTTGAATTTTAGGATCATCCAAATCTACAAACCCAAAAAATAAGTCTCTAAATTTTTCTAATGATTCAACAACATCAATATTATTCCCATACGAAGACAGAATATTGCCATCATAATCTATGTCAAATGATGGAAGTTTAAAGCCGTCATCATTATCTGATAAAGAATTTAATTCTGCTTGAATTGTTTCTGACTTATATTTTATTTTTTCAATATGTTCTTGAAGTTTTGTTAATTCATTTTCATATAACTCAATTTCATCCCAATTATTTCCTTTATTATCAACCTCTAAAGGATTATTCATTGATAAATTAGCAACTTCAATTTTTGAACCATAATTTGCAGCTAAATCGGTACTCTTAGTCCAAAATGTACCACCATGATATCTATTACTATTTAACCCTGCACCATATGTATGTGATACCCCTCGATTAGCATAAATAAGTTGACCATATTCGTCAGATAGCAACTTAATATTTTCTCTTGTCTTATTAATCTCTGACTGAATGTTTTTTTGCTCATTTATAATCTTATTTCCAGATGAAATATTCGTTTTCTGTCCATTAACTTTTGCTTGTGCTTTAGCGACATTTTCAAGAGCAGAAGCAGCTTTCTTACTCTCATTAGTTATGTTCTCTACCTGTCTGACAGCACCACTCGTATTGTCACCCATATTACCCATGTTTTTATTAACATTGAGAATATTCTGACTCAGTTCAGAAAGCGATTTGTCAATGTTTTGAATAGAAGAGAGTAGTGTCTTCGTACCAGAATCATCTACTTTGCCAAAAGCTTTACTTAAACTCTGCACTTCTGAGACAACACTTGATAATTCTTTTGATAAATTCTCAAACTGTTTAAAATCACCTGTTCCTTTACCAAGAGAATCAAGCATTTTTTCGAGATTAGAAATTACACTGGATAATTTCTTTTCATCGACATTTAATTTGATTTTATATTCTTTGCCCTCAACAGTGTCTAATCTGTCTTGGACTTGTTTCATATCTGAAAGTAGTTTTGCTACATTCGATTTGATTTCTACATCATACTGATATATACCTGGCATTTAATTACCTCACTTTCTTAAAATCTCATCAATTCTTTTGTTGACAATTTTATCCAAACGACCACCAAAACCGTCCTCAATGTCTCGTTCAACATACATATACGGAGGTAATGATTGATGCATCATCCATTTTCCATGACCATGTTCTCCATCAACAAACATATAGTCAAAAGCTGTACTTGGCTGTAAACTTTGACCAAACCAACCGACATATGAATCCATTGCACCTGAATCAACTGAAAAATGAAGAACATTTCCTTTTCCTCGTGTTCTTGTAGAATCAAGAATTTTCATGAAGTTATATGTTCTTTCATACGACTGTGGAGTGTAGTCGTTGTACCAATCTATCAACGAATATCTAACAGATTCTTTGAGAAGTTCATTTACTTGTGGTGCGACTTCTTCTGCAATGTGATTTTCAATTCTATCTAACTTCTTTTTAAAATCTGCATATATATTTTTTGCCAATCTAATCACCTCCAAAATTTTCACTATTTATTCATTAAAATAGGAGAGCAGTATAACCACTCTCCATAAGAAAAGCCCTATACGCTGTGACACGAATAGAGCCTGTTTATTTTATTTATTATATATGATATAATTATTACACCTGTGGTAAATATAGGTAGATAAGGAATTACTGTAATGGAAACCGCTTGTTCAGTCGTTTCTGCTTGTGTTGCAGTCTTAGGGCTTGTATACACAATATACAGAGACAATAAAAAGAAATAATATAACCTATTATTTTAAGTACAACAGATGCGAGTATCTACTTGATAAGGTTGATGTGATAGAACGGTAGAAGACCAGTCACCTTCTGCTACACAAAACTATAATAACAAAACCTATATTTACATAGTTCTTGAGGGACAACCTAACCAAGTAGAGAAAGTATTTGCTTGACAATATGATTATAAATGCTATAATCAACAATAGAACAAGCAAATAATAAAATCCATTACATGTACTAATCCATATCTTCATTGCAATCTGACTAATTGTAGCCGAAGACTAAGAAGTACACTAGGAGGCAGGAGATAGCATCATATTATTCGTAATGTGGTGCTATCTCTCGTTTTAGTAAGAAATTTGAATTTCCTACCATGTAAGTTTTTCTGTTACGAGAATAGGTGTAAACCCTGATTTTTCATAATCGTGGTTACGTTCATATTCCTGAATTAATGCCATCGCAGTCTTTTTATTTACTGCTCTAACAGCCTGTTTAATATCATCTACAAATTCATCATCTGCACCTAAAAATACTGTATCTGTGTCAATATCTCCAATACCTACTTTTGCTCTAAAAGTACCTTTGTCTCTTGTTCCAAGTTTAATTAGTACATAAAATTCATTTTCAATCTTCATACCTACACCTCTTTAAATCCACCATTCTTAGCAAATTCAACAACCTTATCTAAAACTTCCTTTGGAATCTCATCAAGTTTCTTATTCACAACATCAACAAGCGGTGTGAGAGTAGCATTTGCCAAATCAGAAAACCTTCCAATCTGCTTGCTAATAAACGCCTGAGTTGTCGTTTCATTAAACTGAGTATCAGACTGTTTCATTGTTAAAATGGTCTTAAATTCACTTAATTCACTCATAGGAATAAGTGGATCAGCCTTATCAGAACCAACCATTAAAATATCAAGTAAGCCAGATGATTTAAGTGCATCATATCCCTTGATGAATCCTTTATCATCATCGTCAATCTCAAGGTCGGTATATAATTCAATCACAGCACGACAAAACTGTACATACTGAGCAACAGAATTGATTCTAATCTTATCTGTTTTACGATATTTTGTTACTCCATTATCATCATAAGATTCCTGCTCAAATGTTGTCTTATCTACAATCAACTGTGCGTAGGCATCTTTCTTAATGATTGATACATAGGGGGTGATTTTAACTTCCTCCTTGATAAATATATCCTTTAACTGCTGAGTTGCCATGTTGTTGTATCTTTCTACAAATTCCAAAATTTTCATAATTCCTTTTTCTCCTTTATTTCTTATTTTTCTTCGCTTCTCTGCGAAGTTTCTTTAAAACGTCATATTCTACCCAACCACCATATTTGAGATTTCTGCAAATAAACGTAAGGTTAGTTTCTGGGTACTTAGCCCACATCATTTTTCTTTTTAAAAGTGACATACTATCCGGATTACCCTTCACGTCAAAAACCTGTAAAGTTCCATCAGACCAGACAACATTAAAATCACTTCTATATTTAATAGGTAGAATTGTTTTACCTTTATATTTAAATTTATCTTGAAGAACATATTCTACTTGGCGTTCATATGATAATATTTCTCCACTTTTCATCTTAGGTTCTATATACTCTTGTAAAAATTTAAGTTCAGTGAGACTGTCATAAGTTACACCTTTATATGTTCGATTTTTCTTACCTTGTTCTGAAATATCTACATGATATTTCGATTTAGCTTTTGCTATTCCCTTTCACTCCTTTACATAACAAAAGAGCAGCTTCCGAAGAAACTGCTCTTTCTAAAACATATTTATTTAATTTTTTACATCGCTAATTGCATAGGATATAATTCCCACTTACCATTAGGATATTTAGTTACATTATCCATAACAACCTTATGTACTTCTTCTAAGCTTCCCACATTCTCATCAATATGAATCACTTTACCACCCAAAATTGAAATTTCCTCACAGATTACATTAAAGTAACATCTTTCCATACTTCTTCCTCCTCATTTTGATATGCAAAATAATTCGTACATATCAACCTTGAGCACACGAGATAGAGTAATAGCATTACTAAGAAGTATGTCATTTGTATTATCATTTTCTATTTTGTTAATAGCTGCAACCGATAAACCGGTAAGTCTTGATAGCTCTTGTAATGTGAACCCTCTTTGATTCCTGTAATACCACACCTTGTTCTTCATAATGTTAATATGTACAAATGTATTTTATTTATGTACTATATTATAATATGAGTAATTTTTACTGTGGCAGAAATATTTAATCATCCTTAATTGGCAAACTTAATACTTCTGGTTTCAATTTTTCGTGGTAAATATCATCGCCCCCGGCGGCTTCGTAAATTTTCCCTAACTCCGTAAAAGTTTTTAATCCAGAATTGTCAACATAACCTTTTTCAGAAAATTTAGCATGTAATCCATATAACTGATTTCTTAATGTCGCAACTGTACGCTCTTTATCAGCTCTTTCTTTTTCAGTTAATTGACATTTTATATCATCTATACCCTTTGACATTTTAGATATTTCTTTGTATTGCCAATTATCATGTTTTTCTAAAGTTATAAGTCTATTCTCAACATTTTCTTTGTCCTGCTCAGAACCAGTTTTAATTCGTCCCTTCTCCTTAAAATAAGAAATGAGATCAATTATTTCTTTGATTGCAAATAATAATAAGAACACTGCTAGGATAACACTTATATAATTTTGATTAAATACTGCTTCTATATATTTCATTCAAGCCACCTTTCTAAGAACATAAGTCCTTGAAAGTTTTCTTAACAGCTTTCGATGTTCCACAAGCTTTCTTTAATCCTTGACCAAACACACCAGGATATTCGATACCCTTCGGGTCTTTTCCTTTGAGTGCACATAATATCTCAAGTGCGGTTACTAACCACTGCCTTTCACCTACTTTAACATAGTGTGATCCAAAAGCTTTGTCTGTAGCAGAACCCCAAATTCCGTCAACTGACAGTTTTGCTCCATAATCCTTATTTAAAGCGGTCTGAACAACTTTAATGGCAGCTTTCTTTGTTTTATTTCCCCAGATACCATCAGCAACAATGTTACAACCTACAAACTTATTAGCTGCTTTTTGCCCATTTGCCACGATCTTCTTTTTTGCATGATTAGATGTAGAAGTAGAAGATGGGGTTGTCGTAGATGCCGATGGTGTTTTTGAAGTAGTATTGGAAGATAATTTATTATAAAACTCTGTTTTCCATAAATTATTTTTTGTTTCATTTCCACACCAATATGCCGGACACGCTTTGCCTGTACGGTCGAAATGTCTCAGAACATGGTCTTGTGGGATATGATACTTTTTCATTAATTTCTTCGTAAGTTCAATAGCATTTTTGATAGTAGCTTTTGATGGATAAATAGTTCCATCTCTTTTTGTGTCACACAATTCAATACTAATACTATTACTGTTAGTACAAAGAGTATAATATTTTCCTCCCCCAGTTATATTACAGTTGCTATATCTTGTACCACCAACAGACCATGCAACATAATTATCTGGGACTGATTGTGTTACAGAATCATCATCAACAAAATAATGTGCAGATGCCTCTACATAATTATTAGAAAAATATCTGGCATTCGATTCATCAGAATCTCCATCATTACCTGTGTAATGTATGAAAATATATTTAATTGCAGATGTACTTCTTTTTGCTCCGTAATTTCTTTTATTAGCTAAATTCTTTTTCATTTTGTAGGACATTAAATCACCTCCTACTTGTTCTTTAAGTCAAATAAACTGGATTCAATTAAAGAATCTAAATATTCGTCAAAATCTGCATTTGCCGTTTTAAGGCATTCAAAAGCAGAAGTCGATAACGCAAAAATAATCTTACTCTTTGCAATCTGACGAACTTCTTCTTTTTTATCCTCCGTCCATGCATCAGTACCCTTAACTCCCTTAACTTCTGTTTCATATACATCTTTAACTACAGATAAAACATTTTTCTGTAGAATTTCGGTATATTTATCAATCTTTTTTGCCTCTGTATACTTCTTAATTTCGTTTCCAATATAAGTCAGTACAGGAAGTAATATAACTGTCCAAATTGTCACAATTACCTCGTCCCAATTTAATGAATTTAATAATTCTTTCATAATTCTTTCTCCTTTCCAAACAAAAAAGAACGGGTTTACCGTTCTCGTCATAGTTACTTATTTAATTGTCTTAATATCTCAACACATCGTTGTAGATTACTGCATAAATAATCCAATTCGTCCTTTGTCTCATATCCACTAAATGTCATACGAATACCACTATGTATTAGTTTTTCATCTAATCCAATAGCTATGAGTGTAGAAGATGGAGTTAAGTCACCTGATGTACATGCAGAACCAGTTGATACCTGTATATCTGCCATGTCTAATAATATCATCAATGATTCACCCTCAATGCCTTCGAAACAGACATATAGATTGTGTGGTAAACGATCTTTAATATTCGTACCAATAATATGTGAGTCTGCTATATTATTAATAATGAAATCATAAACATAATCTCTACTATCAGATGTAACAGAAGAGTGGTTATAATTCTCAACTGCTTTCCCCAGTGCAGCAATACCTATTACATTTTCAGTGCCACTAAATAATCCCTGCTCTTGTGAGCCATATATAAGCGGTTCTAATTCAATTGATGATTTCTTGTATAGAACACCAGTACCTTTTAATGCTCCAAGTTTATGTGCAGAGAATCCTAAACCATCAACATTCAGTTTCTTTACGTCAACAGGAATTTGACTGATAGATCCTGTACAATCAACATAAACAATAGCATTGTAAAAGTGGCATATATTAATAACCTGTTGTATATCCTGAATTGTCCCTATCTCAGAATTGGCGTATTCTATAACAACAAGTTTTTTCATAGGGTTCATAGACAAACACTCTTTGAGATCTTGAAAATCAATTTTTCCTGTGTAGTCAACTTTAAGTGGGCATTTATATTTCAATGATTCCACACATTTCAGGACTGACTTATGAGATGTAGACGAGTATAAAACCATGCAATGATGTTTATTTGTATAACCTTTAATAAATAACGTGTTATTGGCTGAACCGCCTGATGTAAATATAATATCTTTAGAATCTGCATTAATGAATTTTGCTACATTATTTCTTGCAGTGGTAATAATTTTCTTTGCTTCAACACCCGATTGATACATTGAAGATGGATTCTGATATATATCCAATAATGATACTATATAATCCTCAACTTGTGTGGTTAATGGGGTAGTGGCTGCATTATCAAGATACATAATTCATACCACCTCCTGAAGAAGTATAAATTTATCTCCAAAAGCTAATTCAGGAGTAGAA
>ERZ1034871.1466-NODE-1466-length-11628-cov-7.755897_pt1 | contig 11628 bp, 10 predicted proteins | sample MGYA00520631_ERZ1034871 | MGnify/ENA primary metagenome ERZ1034871 (study PRJEB33766, sample SAMN09781721) | gut metagenome | biome: gut microbiome | host: Homo sapiens | place: Madagascar | study: EMG produced TPA metagenomics assembly of the PRJNA485056 data...
GGGTTGCCCCACTGGTGTTTGAGACCAGCGCGTCTACCGATTCCGCCATCTGGGCATTGGCGTTTTGCGAGTGCAAAGGTACGCTTTTTATTTCGTTCCGCAAAACTTTTGAAGCAAAAGTTTTGCGGAAGCGGTTGTTTTTAAAACTATGTGCTGTGAAAATACGCAGGAATGCCCACGGCTCCTACTTATTACTTTTAATAGTTTTCTGCCTTCAGCTCGAAGTACGCCTTCGGATGCTTGCAAACCGGGCAGAGCTCCGGAGCCTGCTTGCCTACTACGATATGACCGCAGTTGCGACACTGCCAGATGCAATCGCCGTCGCGAGAGAACACTACGCCGTCCTCTATGTTCTTCAGGAGTTTGCGATAGCGCTCCTCGTGGTGTTTCTCGATTGCACCTACGCCACGCATAGCGGCAGCAATCTCTGCGAAGCCTTCCTCGTCGGCCTCCTTAGCCATTCGATCGTACATGTCGGTCCACTCGAAGTTCTCGCCTGCAGCAGCGTCCTTCAGGTTCTCTACGGTGTCCTTGATGGCACCACCCTGCAGATACTTGAACCACATCTTTGCGTGCTCCTTCTCGTTCTGTGCTGTCTCCTCGAAGAGAGCAGCTATCTGCTCATAGCCCTCCTTGCGAGCCTTCGATGCGTAGTATGTGTACTTGTTGCGTGCCTGCGACTCACCTGCGAATGCCTCCTGCAGGTTGCGCTCTGTCTTTGTTCCTTTAAGTTCCTTCATAATGATTATTCTTTAAGCCATTTTTACTTTGTTTTGGCAAAGATACAGATAAAGTTTGAAACTGCAAAGGATTGTTTGTAATTTTTACAAACTAATTTCCTTTATAACCTCAGCAACCTCCTTTGCACAGCGTTCGTCGTTGAACATTCGCTCAGCAAGTTCGCGTCCGCGACAGCCCATCTTGCGTGCTTCTTCGGGGTGAGCGGCTATGTATTCAACGGCTCTCTGCCACCCCTCGACGTCGCCGTATTCAACGGAGATGCCGCATCCAAGACTATCGAAGTCGACCGGTATCTGCGGATTGCGACTGCAGATGATGGGCAGACCGAGAGCCAGCGCTTCCACAACGGTAGTGAGTCCGGCGGTGTAGCGTGTGCGGTGGCAGCAGATGACAACACAGTCGGCTTTCGCTACTTCGCGAGCTATCTCGTAAGGCAGCAGTCCGCATATCTTCACCACGTCGATGTTATCGGCGGGCTTGCAGCGCTCCACGGCTTCGAGGTTGGGGTTGGGCACGTTCGGGTTCGGATTGATACCTATATATAATATAAGGTGGCGACCGGTGCGATTGAACGCTTCGATGAGCGTGGGCTGGTCGCGTTGCTCCTTGCCAGTGGCGATGAAAGATGTTGAGGTGGTGAGATGTTGAGGTGGTGTTGTGGTGAGGTGTTGAGGTGGTGAAACTTGCTCCGCTTTGAGTTCCGCCTTTATCTTATCATAAAAGGCGAGGTCGGCACCCCAATGCCCTACGACGAGCTTGTGCGGATCGGCTTTCGGCGCCTTAAGCGAGTCGTCGACGAGTTTCGGCGAGAAGAATATCAGGCGGTCGAAACCTTTGTAGAAGAAGCGACCGAGCAGTTCGCGCAGACGGCTCTTCGACTTCACTATGGGCTGGTGGTGCCACACGACGATGGGCTTGCGGAACAAGCCGAGAGCGCGCAGCAGCACAACGAGTTCGAGACCTTTGTAGTGGGTGGCGTAGATGGCGTCGAAACGCTCGCGGCAGGTGAGCACACGCCACGCCGTATAGAGCGCAGTCTTCAGTCGGGAGAGTTCGTGCTTCGGCGAGCGGTGATACACTACGTCGACGCCGTTGTCGGCAAGGTGGCACGCTCCGTAGAGAAAATGCGACGGGAACTCGCCCTCCGCCATGCGACGGAGGCAATACTGTATGTTCTGCGTATGGTAGAAATAAACCTTCATAATATGTATGGAGCTGTAACGTGGAAGACCGCCGGATGTCAACGGTAGGTCTTGCCTACGAGGTAGCGGTAGTTGTATATCTGCATGAACGGATGGAGCACAGCGCGCAGAAACGCAACGGGGTCGGTCTCGTGGGTGTAGAAGATGCGGTGGCGATAGCGCACGTACATTCGCAGCAAACCAAGGAAAGCCGACAAGCCCTTGCCCGTTTCATAACCAAGGAGGCGCAAGCCGTCGTGGAAGATGGCGTTGTCGGTGGTGGGGAAATCTGTCTTCGCCTTGCGCTCTACCCAAAGCAGAAAGTCGCGGCGGGCGGCGAAGTGGGCATTCATCCATGGCTTCACCTTTGAATAATTGCGCACGCCGTACCACACCATGTAGGCAGCATTGTCGGCAGACCGCACACGATGGGCGTCGACACCGACGTATGTGGCAGCCTCGGCATAGCGGCGCTGGCGCACAAGCACCCTATCGAGCAGCACGATGCTGTCGAGAGCCGCAGCGGCAGTGGCTGTCATCACGTCGTAGCATGTGCGGCGATATATCTCGGGACACTCTTCCTCGGTAGGTATCACGTCGAGCAACTCGCGACGCAGCATCTGACAGTGGCCCATCATCGAGGCATAGAACAAACGGATGAGGTTGCAGTTGGGTCGGCGACTGTCGTAGCGCACCTCGGCACCGGTCTCGGTGAACGGCACCGATCGGCAGACACACATCATGTTTTGACCGATAGCGTCGCTTTGCTCCTCGAGTTTCGTAGGCAGCCAGATGTCGTCCTGGTCGCAAACGGCGATGAGGTCGGCTGTGGCACGGCGCATGGCTGAGAAAAAGTTGCGGTTGATGCCCTGCTGCTGCGCGTTCTGATAGACACGCATCTGCACTCCGTGGGGCGCACGGCGGGCATAGTCGGCGAGCATCTCCATGGTGTTGTCGGTAGAACAGTCGTCCTGCACTATTATCTCCTTCGGCGGCTGGGTTTGCGCAAAGAGCGAGTCGAGCTGCTCTGCAAGGTGTCGACTCGCTCCGTTGTATGTACACATCACAACCGCTACGGTTTGTGTCTGCTTCATTTCGTATAAAATAATTATGTTAGCAAGTGTGTTGCGGATAGCTTTATGCCACAACACTACTTCTTGACTTCTGCCTCCTCAATCAAGTCGGGCAGAATGAATACAGCGTGAACCTTCTGCTTCTCCTTCGGCGGAACCTGCATATAATTGCGGTAGAGGTCGCTCAGATAAGCGTCGGGGTCGGCTGGCGCAGCGAAGCGCTTGCCTTCGAACTCTATCGTGGAGAGCGGGAACACGCAATCGCGGCGGTGCATGATGCCGTAGCCGTTGTTGATAAGCACGTTCGAAATGTAGGTGTCGCACTTGCGCAAGGCGAAGGCTGCAGCCCACACCGACTTGCAGAAAAGATACTTCGCACCGAAGTAGAACAGTTCGAACGTGGCACGCCACGAGTACTGATGCGAGTGGTGCAATATGGAGTAGCACTTCGACATAGCCTTGCCGTAACGCTTGCAGAAGCTGCGCGACACGTTAGGGTAAGAAATGAACGGGAAGATATCGACGAAGAGTCCCTTCGAGTAGTCAAGCGAGAAGTCCTCATTGCCCTCAACGTAGAACGAGTTGAGGTCGCGCACCTTCATAATCGGCTCTCTGGTATTCTCGGTCTCGGGCGTTTGCAGCACGAGTCCGCTACGCAGCTCCTTAGGAGCAATCTCGGCGAAGCGGCGCGAGTCGTCGAGCGTCATGGCGATGTCGATATCGTCGTCCCACGGAATGAAGCCTCCGTGACGCACGGCGCCGAGCAGAGTGCCTCCGTCGAGCCAGTACTTGATGTCGTGCTTGCGACAGATGCGGTCAATCTCCTCAAGAATGGAGAGTTGCTTGAGCTGCGCACGACGGAGGTGGCGCTGTTTGAATTCGGTTATATAATCCATTTATAATTGTTTCGTTGAAGAACAGCAAGCCGAGAAGCCGACACGTCAACTCGTCGGCTTGCCTTGTTACTTGCCAGCCGCAGGTCTGCGCACGTCAATCACCTGACCCGTGCAGTCGGTGAGCAGGGTGCGCAGCGTAGCCTCAGCCACACGCTCCGGCATGAGCAGCGTTTCGTCCGGCTCGATGCCGAAGTTCTGCTGGCGCATCGGTGTCTTGGTGCGCTCAGGGTTGATGCAGTTGATGCTGATGCCGTCGGCATCCCACTCCTGCGCAACAGCCTGCACAAAGTTGACGATGGCAGCCTTTGTAGACGAGTAGATGCTGTAGAAAGCGCGACCGCGGGTGTACGAGCTGGATGTGAAGAAGATGAGCTTGCCGCGTGTGCGCTGCAGGTAAGGACGAGCACGCAGAGCCACGTTCACCGTGCCCATATAGTTGGTCTGCACAGCCTTCAGGATGGTGTCGTACTCCATCGAAGCGAGCGGTTCGCGGTTGAGCACGCCGGCGGTGTTGATAACATAGTCGATATGTCCTTCCTTCTGCTCCACAGCAGACAGAGCAAGAGCCACCTGGTTGTCGTCGCCGACATCGGTATGCGTTGCGCCGCGCGAGAACGAGTGGACATGAGCGCCGCTCTGCTCGAGCATCTCCACGATGTTCTTGCCGATGCCGTAGCTTCCGCCGAACACCACAGCCACTTTTCCGCAGAACGACTCAGCGCCAATCTGCACGTCGTTAGGCTCGGTGCTCTTCAGCTGGAACAGCTTGTCCATCATGTATGTGTCCTCGCGATAGGTGAGCTTCATGTTGCTCTCCTCACCACGCACCACGAAGATAGGCTCTTCGGGCAGATATGTGCGCACCACGCCACAGTCGTCGGTAGTGCGGAAGTTGGGATCCTTGAGCGCTTTCTCGTAAGCGTCGGCAATAAGCTGGCGGTCGAACGCCTGCGGAGTCTGTCCGCGACGCAGACGAGAGCGGTCGGGGATGTTCGTGATGAAGTCGCCGTCCACCTCGATGATTGTATCGGCAGAAGGCACGGCTACGTTCACGGCGCGGTGGGTGTCGAGCGCCTTCACGACGTCGTCGATGATGCGCTGGCTGACGAGCGGACGTACGGCGTCGTGGAAGATGAGGTTGGCGTCCTCGTTCTGATAGGCGGTGATGGCAGAGAGCGACGAGTAGTAGCGCTCGGCTCCGCCCTTCAGTATCTTCTTCACCTTGCGCCACTTGTTGCGCAGCACGATATTCTCGAAGTCGGCAACGAGCGCCGGATTAGACACAATGGCTATCTCGTCGATGTGCTGGTTGCGCTCGAACACGTCGATGGTGTGCTCCACGACCATCTTGCCTGCCACCTTAAAGAACTGTTTCGGTGTGGACATACCAAGGCGTGAGCCTACTCCACCAGCGAGTATAATGGCAATGTTTCTCTTCATAGCTGAATTGCGGGGGGTGTTGTGTTACAGTTTCTTGAACTCGGTGTATATCTTGTCGGCTATCTCGCGGAACTCCTCTTCCGAGAGCTTCAGCTTCGGGTTAGAGAAGAGCATGTCCTTCTCCGACTGCATCGGGATGAGATGGATATGAGCGTGTGGCACTTCGAGTCCGAGCACAGCCTCGCCCACCTTGATACATGGGAAAGCGCGCTTGATGGCTACAGCCACCTTCTTTGCAAACACCTGATACTGGGCAATCTCGTCGTCCTCCATGTCGAAAATGTAGTCCACTTCGCGGCGCGGAATGACGAGTGTGTGGCCCTTCACTAACGGGTTGATATCGAGGAAAGCGTAGAACTGTTCGCTCTCAGCACACTTATAGCTGGGAATCTCGCCTGCGGCGATTTTTGAGAATATATCCATAACAATAGGTTTTAAAAGTTTATTTCTACAAAATTAGTGAAAAAAACGGACAAGCACACGCATTCACACATATTTTTATATACGCGAAAGCCAGAAACCTCAGACTCCAGGTCTGCGGTTTCTGGCTTCGAACGTATTTTGAGCGCCCAATGAGGCGATTTTTCCAATATCTGATGCGGTGCTACCACACCCTCTTTTATTCGAAAGAGATGCTCTCGATGCGCAGGTGGATAGTGCCGCGCGGAATCTTAATCTCTACTTCGTCGCCCACCTTCTTGTTGAGCAGACCCTGTGCGATAGGTGTATTGACCGAAATCTTACCCTCGCGCAGGTTAGCCTCACTCTCGCTCACGATGGTGTAGGCCATCTTAGCGTTATTGGCGAGGTTGACCATCTCCACCTTCGAGAGAATCTGAACACAGTCGGTGCTCAGACGCGATGTATCAATAATCTTTGCTTCAGAGATAGCAACCTTCAGACGGTTTATCTTCTCTTCGAGATGAGCCTGAGCCTCCTTAGCGGCGTCATACTCAGCATTCTCGCTCAAATCGCCCTTGTCGCGAGCCTCAGCAATAGCTGCAGAAGCCTTCGGACGCTCTACTGATTCGAGCTGTTTCAAATCGGCAACGAGCTTGTCGTAGCCTTCTTGTGACATGTAAGCCATGATTTCTTTGTTTGTTTTATTAATGTTTTTTCTTTACTATAACAAAAAAACAAGAACCCCGACACTGTTCCTGCTGCCGGAATTCTCATTCATCTGTCTTTATCTATTGTTTTTCAATATGCTACCGTTTCTGCTACGACAGGAGCAAAGCAGACCTTGATAGCCTTTGCGAAGTCTCACCAAGACTTGCCCGACGCCATGCTCTGCCCTCCGTGTTTAACAAAAATGGTTTGATTGTTTTTGCAAAGTTAGGCATTTAAATCCATATAAACAAGTGTTTCTGCGGAATTTATTTCCCCACTCCGTCGCCGGTCAACCTGCTGCACACCTCTTAATATAAGTAAAAATATTTGTAGGTTCGGCGAGTTTTGCTTAAATTTGTCGGAAAAAGGAACTACTTATATGACTATTATTCCAGCAACACCAGCACACGCAGCCGACATCGCTCAGCTCATAATGACGGCGATGACGGAAGATTGCTGCCAGTATCTGGCAGGCAAGGAGCACACGCTCGACGATTTCTATCACATGATGCTCGACCTCGTTCTGATGGACGACTCGCAGTACAGTTGGCGCAACGCCTTCGTGGCTGTTGACGAGGAGGCTACGGAGGGCAACGTGGAGTACGCACCGGTAGCCGGAGCCATCGTGGGCTACAACGGAGCCGACCTTCACCGCCTGCGCCGCCGCTTCCAGGAAGAAGCGCTGAAGCAGCTCCAGATGGACTACTCGCAGATGGACGACGAGACCGAAGCGGGCGAGTTCTATCTCGACTCGCTGGCTATCTATCCCGAATATCGTCGCCGCGGCATAGCACGCCAACTGCTAAAACGTGCCACCGAGCACGCCGCAAGCCTCAATCTGCCTGCAGCGCTGCTCGTCGATAAGGGCAACCCTAACGCCGAGCGTCTATATCGTTCGGTGGGCTTCGAGTATTGCAACGACGCCATGTGGGGCGGACACGAGATGCGCCACCTACGCTGTCCTATCGCTTAAAACACAAGCGTTTAGAACTCAAGTGCTCAGAGCATGATTATTTAGAACACAAGCAGGCCCAGCACACCACAACACAGCATAACCAGTATCGGGTTGGTCTTGCGGTAGCGTGTCAGGAAGAACGTTACGGCAAAGAGCGCAACGCTGATACCGAAACCTATCGGCTCGTCTTTCGGCGAGCCGAAGTTGTCTTTGGTCATAAGCAGCAAGGATGCGGCTGCTATCAAGCCTATAATGGCAGGGCGCAGACCGGCGAACACGCTCTTCACCGCCTTCGAGTCGCGGTGGGTCATGAGGTAGCGCGATATGAGTATCATGATGATGAACGGCAGCCAGATGATGGAGAGCGACGCCAGCACAGAGCCTATCATCGCCATCCACTCGGGATAGCCCTGATTGAGCACCGCCGTATAGCCTACGTATGTAGCGGCGTTGATGCCGATCGGACCCGGCGTCGACTGACTGATGGCAACGATGTCCGTAAACTCAGAGTTGGTGAGCCACGCATTCTTCACCACCGTCTCGTTGTGTATGAGCGACAGCATGGCGTAGCCGCCACCGAAGTTGAACGTGCCAATCTTCGTGAATATAATGAACAGTTTTAAGAAAATCATTTTTCGAGCTTTGAATTCAACATTCCATAAAAATATCCTGCCAAGCCGGCAGCTATGATGATATATATCGGCGACACGCCCAGCAGCCATATCAGCGCCGCACACGCCACCGGTATCCACGCCGTGCGCCATGTTATGTTCGCCGTCTTCGCCATCTTGAAGCACGGCGCGGCGATGAGCGCCACCACAGCCGGACGCACTCCGCGGAAGAACTTTGCAACATACTCGTTGTCCTTGAAGTTCTGGAAGAACATCGCTATCACCATTATCGCTATAATCGATGGCAACGCAATGCCCAATGCTCCGACTATGCCGCCCCACACACCGCGCAACTTGTAGCCGATGTGGCTCGCCATGTCGATGGCAAAAATGCCGGGCGTGGTCTGCGCCACAACCATTATGTCCATGAACTCCTGACGGTCCATCCACTGGTGCTTGTCTACAAACTCACGCTCCATAATCGGAATCATGGCGTAGCCTCCGCCCAACGTGAAGGCACCAATCTTGTTGCATGTAAGAAAAAACTCTAATAACATCTGGATATATAAAATTAAAAAAAATCCATCACAGCTGTGCTGCAATGGACCAACTATTTACTAATTCCTATTTTCTCAATTTTGTTTGGACTCTGCGTTTCCGCTTCATCCTGCGTAGGGTGAGAAAGACTGTTACTTGTTGTCTTCTCCCCACATTCCTATTGCAGCTGTAGCTGCAAATAGGCTCATCATTACCGTCATCAACATAACTCTTCTACTTAATTAACCATTTAACTACCAAACTATGTACCTTCTATCAACAATCCTAACCTAATAACTTACTTACCTCTTCAGCCTAATACCTTTACCAAAGTTACCCTTTACTTTTCACCTTTTCTAATACCTTCTGTGTTGTTATCCTAACCTTTTACCTTACTAATACCTTAGTCATCCTAATCTTTTACCTTCTTGTTGTCCTGAATCTTCTTTACCTTTAAGACTTTCCTATCGAATTATCCTTTCAATACCTTTTACCTAATGTTGTTAGTCAATCGGTTGCCTCACGGTTCCCTTGTTTTGACGATGCAAAGTTACAATTGTTTGCGTACACAAACAAGTGTTTACACTCTTTTTTCGCTTAAAAACGCCTATTTTTGACCTACATCAACCCTTAATGTGTACGCACACACCTGTAAACGATTGCAACTTGCCCAACACTTCCCCACCCCGTACGCCGCTTCTCTATACATTATTAAAACGCCCTGCAAATGCTTTCACACTTGCAGGGCGTTCAACTTTAATAAAATAGTGATTTCCTTAGTTGTCTAAAGGTTAGAAATCATTGTCACTATAATCTCCATCCCCTTCTTCTACGATGCCGAATCCATTGTTTATATTACCGTCGGGAGTCCAACCACGGTTACTTTGAGGGCTTCCAGCTATTATCTGTGAGGACTCCATTTCGATAACGCTAATCTCCGGAGCTACGTATTTCTTCTTTTTCATAATGCAGTTATAATATTATTTCTTTACCACTACCTTGTTGTTAACAACATACACACCCTTCGGCAACTTATCGATATTGTTGGTGTTCATGCGCACACCGCTAAGGTTGTAGATGCCGGTGTTTGTATTCTGCTTGTTCTCCTCAATAACCTGGATGCCAGTTGTACCATCCAAGCCGTTGCCATCAAGCGAGAACATCAACATTTTGCCAGAAGATACATCTTCTTTAAGCCAGCAGCGGTAAGCCTTCACCGTGTGTTCCTTGTTGGTGTGAACAAGGTTGCCCTTGCTGAACATATAAGAATCTTTTGACACCGCAGTCGGATTGCTGTACGAACCAGTGTAGGTCATGCCTCCGCCATTTACTGTTTGTGGCAGATTAGATGTCTCGGTATCGTAGTTGATGCCATTGGCTACATATACATGATCGTAGAAAATCTGCGTAACACCGTCGATAGTGTATGAATAGTTGCCGTGAGTCTCCTTTGCAGGATATATTATATAAGGTATATTCTTATGCAGCACTACGCCATCAGCGGCTACGTCTACTGTAGAGAACTTTATCCAGTTGTCTTCCAAGGCTCTGAATTCTGCCAACTGTGTATCCTTACCAAAGGCTTCCACCACCTGAGCTGCTGTCATATCAACGGGAAGAATGATAGAGTTCCATCCCTTCTTGTTGTTGTCAGCACTCTTGGTGAAAGTACGGTGGAGCAGCATCCTGGCATTTTTGTATGACTTAGTAACTGTAAGAGTCTTGTCCTCATCAAGAACCAGAAGGTCGTCTCCGTTGAATGTACCGTCATCGTTCATGTCGGTACGCAGAGCGAAGCCCTTAATCTGAATATTCTTAAGAGCTGACACCACGTCAACAGGTGTGATACGAACCTGATTGAACGACTTGGTAGGATTGAGCACAGCATAGCTGTCGCCCTTACTGCCTATTACATCAGCGCCAAGAACCTTCCAGTTTGTCAGTTCTTCCTGCTCCTTACCATCAAGATAGGTGGTCAACTTAAGACCTTCGCCAAGATTTACACCCAATCCTAAAGCCAGTTTTCGGGTAACCATAACAAGCTGCTGGCCCTTATCAACTACTTTACCCATGTTGACAGAGATTATTGCGCCACCCAAGTCTACGCCCAACGGGAGAGTCAAGTATGTATCCATTGAGTCGTCAATCAAATTGCTCAACTCGTCGTAGCCATTGCCAATGTTGGCAACTTGGACCATCTGAGTGTTAGCAAAGTCGATGGATGCATTGGTGTTATTTGTAGATACCACCTGCGCACCATATATCGGATTGGTAGTAGCATTGTCTGCCTCAGCATCGGCTACATACGCATAGTAGATATTGAGCTGTGAGAGGTCGGCAGAAAGAACGCCTGTTCTATAAAGTACAATTTCATCAAACACACAGCCCGCAGGCACTTCAACGTTCAGACACATTTTACGTGTTTCCTCTTTACCGATAAGTCCAGCTGAGATGGCATCCCAGTGTGTGGTTACGGCTTCAGTCACTTCCTTGCCTTTATTGTAGAGCTTGATGTTGTAGAGCTTAAGCACATTAGCATCGAGTCCGGTAGCCTTAGCAGATACCACAAAACCAACCTTCATCTTGCCATTGAAAGCTCTTGTATTGCCATTCAAACCATCAGCAAAGTTAGAGCCATCAGCAGTCTTGATGCCAACGAGACCCTTGTTGGCAGCCACTTCAACGCCTGGCTCACGATAGGCGAAATCGTTGAGAGAAGTAGTAAGTATGGCTGAGCGGTTCATCATTCTATCGAATATCTGTATCAAACCACCGCCAAACTTATCGCTCAACACGTATTTAGGCTCCTCACCCTCCTTATTGACAAGGATATTCACTCCGTGTTCCTCCGCAACATATTTTGGGGCATAGTTGAGGGTAGTCTCTTCATAGCAACCATCCGCTGCTGCCGCACGGAAAACATACTTGCCGGGAAGAGACAAATTGCTTACCAAGCCTGATGTGGGAACCACTTCAACATCAGCGGCACCCTCCGGATAGCTCTGGACAGACCATGTCACATCAACATTCTTGTTGTGCTGCAACTGGAACTGATTAACACTTCCAGACACATCGCGGCTTGAT
>ERZ1034871.1469-NODE-1469-length-11600-cov-8.347856_pt1 | contig 11600 bp, 10 predicted proteins | sample MGYA00520631_ERZ1034871 | MGnify/ENA primary metagenome ERZ1034871 (study PRJEB33766, sample SAMN09781721) | gut metagenome | biome: gut microbiome | host: Homo sapiens | place: Madagascar | study: EMG produced TPA metagenomics assembly of the PRJNA485056 data...
TGACCCTCTGCTTGTAAGGCAGATGCTCTCCCAGCTGAGCTAAGATCCCATATAATCGCGAGTCGCTCGCGCAACTCGCTTTGCTATTATACAATGGATATAACAAAAAAGTCAACACTTATTTTTATGTTTCTGCAATTTTTTTACAATTCCATTTTTCAATATGTTTTTAGCCGCTTTGAACTGCCGGATGATTATTCCTCTAACAGCCTGTCTACCAGCTTTACACAATCCGCAGCGTCTTTCGAATAACCGTCTGCTCCTATCTCATCTGCAAAACTTTCATTAATTGCTGCTCCGCCGATAACAATTTTGCTGTCGCATCCTTTTTCTTTTGCCAGTTCAACAACCTCTTTCATGCGCATCATGGTTGTTGTCATAAGTGCCGACAGACCGATCACCTTTGCATGTTCCTTCATGGCAGTTTCCACGATCAACGCTGACGGAACATCTTTTCCAAGGTCGATCACATTGTATCCGTAGTTTTTCAGCATCAGCACAACCAGGTTTTTTCCGATATCGTGAATATCTCCTTCTACTGTTGCAACTACAATTGTCGCTTTTTGCTCTGCATCATTCCGTTCCAGCATTGGCTCTACATATTCAATCGCCATTTTCATCGTGTTAGCTGATGAAATCAACTGAGGCAGGAAATATTTCTGTTTGTCAAACAATACACCAACTTCATTAATAGCCGGAATCAAATGATGATTGATGATCTCATCCGGTTTTTCTCCGTCAGCAAGTGCCTTTTTCACCTCTTCTAAAATACCACCCTTATTTCCTTTTAAAACAGCCTCAAAAATTGCACTTCTGCCTTCCTGGGATTCAGGCTTTGTCTGAACATCCGCTGCCGCTTTTTTTACCGGGACAAGTACACGCTCCTGCCCTGCATACTTTTCAGCAAGCATGTTCATACGCTCAATATAACGGATATCACTCTCTTCTCTCGCAAGAAGCAGATCCGATGCAAATGCAGCATTCATCAACAATTCCTGCGACGGATTGGCGATTGCCATTGTAAGCCCATGTGCGATCGCCATCGTAAGGAATGCCGTATTCACATAACTCCGCTCCGGCAGACCAAAAGAAATATTGGAAAGTCCACAGGCCGTTGGAAGTTCAAGTTCATTTTTGCAATAAGAAAATGTTTCGTAGCACTCTACAGCAGCTCTTGGATTTGCTCCGATCGTTGCAACCAGTCCGTCTACAATAATATCCTCTTTGTTCATTCCAATCCCGATTGCTTTCTCCATGACAGTACGGATGATCGCGTGTTTTTCCTCTGAATCGTTCGGAAGCCCTGCATCAGACAATGGGAGCAAAATAAACATTGCACCGTATTTTTTTGCAATCGGAAGAAGTTTATCCATTTTTTCTTTTTCCATAGAAATAGAATTGATCAGGGCGCGTCCCGGATAAATACGGAGTGCCGCCTCAATAATATCTACATGGCTGGAATCAATGCACAGCGGGCAGTCCACGGTAGAGGTGACTTCGTAAATGGTATTGATCATCATCTCTTTTTCATCAATTCCGTTCATTCCCATGTTAATATCGAGGATTCTGGCGCCATTTTCTTCCTGATCTAACGCCATCTGACGCACCATATTAAGGCTGCCTTCCCTGAGTTCTGCCTGAAGCTTTTTCTTTCCGGTCGGATTGATACGTTCTCCGATCACCATAAAGTTACCGTCTAACGTAATCTCCACGAGTTTACGCTCCGAGGTCAGTACTCGTCTTTTCTTTTCCAAATGTTTTGGTACCGGCAGATCTTTTACTGCGTCCTTTAATGCACGGATATGATCCGGTGTCGTTCCACAACAGCCGCCTAAAACAGACGCACCGGCTTCTACCAGTTTTTTCCCACAGGCTGCAAACTCCTCTGGTCCGGTCTTATAGACTGTCACGCCATTTTCCAGCTCCGGCAATCCGGCGTTCGGTTTTGCCAAAATCGGAATGACCGCATACTCTGCCATTTTTTTTACCGGTTCAATCATATCTTCCGGTCCGGTCGAACAGTTAATACCGATCACATCTGCCCCAAGACTCTGCAATACGACTGTGGCAGTCGACGGATCTGTTCCGTAAAGTGTCCTCCCATCCGGATTATAGGTAAGAGATACCATGATTGGCAGATCACACACTTCTTTGATTGCGATCACCGCAGCCCTGCATTCCTGCAGACTCATCATCGTTTCCACGACAAATAAATCTGCGCCCGCCTCAACCATAACTTTTGCCTGTTCTTTGTAGACCTCAACAAGATCTTCAAACATCAGGTCTCCGATCGGATATAGCTGCTGTCCGGTCATTGTCATGTCTGCTGCCACAAGTGCTTTTTCCTGCGCTGCCTTTTTGGATAGCGCGATCAGTTCACGATTCATCTCCTCTAATCGGTCTGCAAGTCCATATTCTTCTAATTTAATCCGGTTCGCGGTAAATGTCGGTGCATACAAAATATCCGTGCCTGCAGCCACATAGTCTTCCTGCAGTTTTATCATAATCTCAGGATTTTCTAAAATCCACTGCTCCGGGCACACACCTACCGGCATTCCCGCTTTCTGTAAATTCGTTCCTGTTGCTCCATCTAAAATAACTGGTCCATTTTCCACCAGCTTTATAAATTCAGCTTTTGTCATCGTTTTGTACCTTCCAAGGATTTGTTCTTTTTGATTATGCCATTTCTCTGAAAACGGTGCAAGTATTTTAGGGGAATATGACTGGCAGTTTTTCTTATTTTGCATTATACTATAGGAAAACAGGTTGGAAACACTATAAACAGGAGGATTTTCTCATGGAAAAATGGAAAAAACGTTTTGAAAGCTTATCAGAAACAATTACGATTACGAAATTAGACGGCTCCTTATTACTTGCCATCTGCGCTTTAGCTGGAATTATCATCGGTATGCTGATTTCTCCACGCAAAAATGCGCATTATGGCTGTAACAATGGCTCAACAGAAATCAATAACTTCGGAAATGATTCAGAGGATGAAATGTGGGATGCTGATGACGAAGATGATGAATTTTATGAAGATGACGAACCACTCTCATTTACTTAAAAATTTATTTTCCGAATACTTTTTTCATTCCAGAACTGTAAAATTCCTGTGGGATTCGCTTGAATCCCACTGCAGTTTCTACGCCGGAACATACTTTATCTGCATAACATAAGATCCAGCTTTCCATATATTTCGGCGGTCTTAAATTGAGCGGAAACATATGACACCGGATCATATCCTGCTCCACCTCATTCAGTTCAAAATCTTCCATTGCATTATCCAATGCCTTCTTTGCATGATGAAATCCATGCCACTTATGAGAATCGTCTCTCTCATGCCAATCATACAAAAAGTAGTCATGAAGCAGCGCCCCACGAATCAATGCTGTTTCATTCACAGGTGCATGCATCTTCACCGCAAGATAATAGCTGTAATAGGCAACTGATACACTATGCCGGAAAACACTGGTATTTCCATGCTGCATATATTTATGAGATCCTAACATTCTGGAATTTTTGCATACTTCTTCCAATTGCTGCATAAAAAAATCTTCTTTTTCTTTTGGAAGCCTTGCTCTCATCTGAGAATCCTCTTTTCTTTATCTTTGTCACAGATTCTAGCACATCCGTTGCCGTAATAAAACTGCGGATAAATATTTTTCAGAGTTTCTTCATATTTATTATATGATAATTGCTACTTTTGAGTTTCTAAGCAGGAATTTTCAAGAAGAACTTTATAAATCTGCTCAGCATCAAGATTCACCGTACCATGCTGGATCACGTCATAGATTTGCCGGATCAGATTTGGTGATTCTTCCAGCATATCTGCTGCCTCATCCACCGTGCAGCCTTTTTGATATTTTTTGATTACTTGTTCTATTTTTCCTTCAATTTTTCCTGCATTTCTGCCTTCCAGAACGCCTTCTTCTCTCGATTCTCTCAAATCATCCGCAAACAATTCCCGTAAAGCTTCACACATTTTCCGCTCCTCCTTCAATTCTTTCCAGTTGGCACGCATAATGGTATCTGCAAGTGCCTGATATAATTTTGAATTTTTCTTCTTTCCATATTGCTCAATAAAGTTTCGAATTTCTCCACCTGATTTTAAATCATTACGTAGATTGTTCAGCCAATAGTTACTTTCTTTTGATAGTTTTGGAATGATGATTAGCTGTATTGGAATCGAATCTCCAATCAGATAGTAAATACCGTTTTCTATATTTTTTATTGACATTTTTTTGTCATATTCCAGCTTTTGCAGCATTTTCACCGGATAATGGTAACATACAAATGTAATGGTCAGTTCCGTTGCTGGTATCTGATCTACGTCACCTGTTTCGGATTTATAGAGACAGGCATATCCATATGTTTTGTAAAAATCATCAATATTCAGTTTGTCATCCGGTGATTTGTACTCAATAATATTATACTGCCGAAAGATTCTTCCGATATTCTTTTTGATTTTTACATCCTTCTCATTCTTTACCAACACATCAATCTGCATTGGTTTCTTTGAAAGCAAATGTTCCGGCTCAAATTCCAGATACTCTGCTTCATCTTCCAGCTCAATCTGCAGCGCCGCATCAAAAGCTGGATGCCATTGGATCTTGTCATCGTTTGTGTTCAATCATTTTCCCCCTTTATGATAGTTGAAATGGTTTTGTTTTTCAATGCATAAGAGATATTTTTATTATGAGAAAAACGTGCCCTGGAAAAGACAGTTTAACAAATAAGTTATAAATATCATGCATTAAAAATCTTCATCAAAATGGAATCTCGTGCCGAAACGGCTATGAAACTTGAGATATATTCCTTCACCAGAAAACTGGCTTTGGATTTGCAGACAGGAACGATAAGAAAAATGCAGTTATATTTTGCTAATTACTGCATATTGTTTTGCCTGCGACTTTGATGTAATCAAAGTATAAAACATTTTTTACTGAACGTCAATTCCGAAATGGCAATTCATTCAATAATACGAATAACCGGAGGTTAACTAGGTAATGCTTCTAGAGCTCCCTTCGTTGAACTATACAGTGAAACATTCATAAAACCTGTTACACCTACGCCTGAACTTGTAAAAATGACCTTGCCCTTCTTCTGTGCTGTCATATATGGAATTATACCCTTAACAAAACGCAATGCGCCAAAATAATTTACATCAAAAACATCTTTATAGGTATCAAAATCTGTTTCAATTTCGCTTTTAAAAGTGCATTTACATGCATTATGTACAGCAATATCAATAATACCAAACTCTTTAGCTGTTTTATCTACTGCCATTTTTATCTCTTCATTATTTCTCAGGTCGACCTTATAAAAAATAAGATTGCTATTGTACTGATTTTTTATGTTTGCAAGATTTTGGGTTTCAATATCTAGAACGGATACCCTATTTCCATCAGCAAGTAATTTTTCTATCATGTAATATCCAATACCTTCATTTGCTCCTGTTATAATTATATTTGCCATTATTTATTTTCTCCCATTTCCATAAAAAATATTTGAATATGGTTGTATGCAGCTTCACGAAAGGCTGTTTTATTTTCCTCAGTAAGTTCCTCACTGAACAACCACTTATTTGCATAAAAATAAATAGGCGAATAATATTTTATTGCAAGATATTGACTATCACCATTTGGAATTATGCCAAAGTTCATCAATGTTTGAACGATTTTGCTTTGAATTTGTAACGGTTTATCAAGGAGCCATTCCTGATACAGTTTGCATACATCATCATTTCCCAACTGCTCAATGAGCATTACACGCATGACCTTATTGCAAAAATCATTCATAAGATATTTTTCAAAGAATACATTTGCCACGGAATTGAAACTATCCGAAAATGAACCTTCTACATTTGTTAATCCATTTTCTAACTGTATGATCATACCATTTGCGATTTCAGTGAATTCGTTTATAATCTCATCAAATATGCTTTGCTTATTTTTAAAATGATAATATACCGAGCTTTCTTTGATTCCTACCTGTTTACATATATCTCTTATAGACACTGCTGTATAACCTTGTTTTGCAAACATATCCAATGAAACCTCTAATATTTTTTCTCTTGTATTCATTTTAGCATCTCCGTCTAACAACTGTTAGGCTTATAGTACCTAACAGTCGTTAGATTATCAAGTGCTTTTTTCACACCACATAATAAAATATCCCACTACTTTTTTAAGTAGTAGGATTTGCATTTAATTTTATAACTATTTCACATTATGTATGCTACCTTAAAATCTGACGAATTTATGTTGTTGGCTCTCGGCCATATAAACCGGAGCCGAGAAAGTAGATTGGGCAGATTTTGCAAAAATCTCAGCCTGAATATAATCAAAAACAGACCATGCAAATGTTAATTTCCTTATGCACGATGGAGATAAGACTCTAAAATTGTGGAAGCCTTTGCTGACACAATTTTTGTTGTACGAGGCTTATCGGAATGTTTTGTGCATGGAAATCTAACATTTCGCATGGTCTGTTTTTGATCTTATAGAAACCTAAAAGGATTTGCAAAATCTGCCTGCATTACCCAGTTAACCTCCGGCTTGTAGCAATTCCTTCAAAATCTGGTTCACCATTCCAGGATTTGCCTTTCCTTTCATCGCCTTCATCGTCTGTCCAACCAGAAATCCGATTGCTTTTTCTTTTCCATTACGGTAATCTTCGACCGACTGTGGATTGTCTTTGATGACCTGTTCCACGACTGCTTGCAGCTCGCCGGCATCATTGACGGTCTTTAATCCTTTTTCCTCAACGTATTTGTCAGGATCAATATCATGTTTGAAAACTTCCTCAAACACTTCCTTTGCAACCGTGCTGTTGATTGCACCGGAATCTGCCAGTTCAATGACTTTTGCAAGATTTACCGGAGAAAATTTAATGTCCTCCGGGTCCATCTCATTTTCTTTTAACAGACGGATGATTTCACCCATGATCCAGTTGGAAACTTTCTTTGGTTTCTTACATATCTCTGTCGTCGCCTCGAAAAGATCGGCAAATTTTTTATGTCCGGTGATAATTTCCGCATCATAATCCGGCAGACCGAATTCTTTTTTATAACGTTCTAATTTTTCCGTGCGGAGTTCCGGCTGTCTTGCTTTAATTTCTGCGATCCACTCGTCGCTTATGACAATTGGGACAAGATCCGGTTCCGGGAAGTAACGGTAATCCTGTGCATCCTCCTTAGAACGCATTGCATAGGAATACTCTTTGTTGTCATCCCATCTTCTGGTCTCCTGAATAACCTTTTTCCCTTCCTCGATCAGCTCGATCTGACGGGCACGCTCGCCCTCAATGGCTCTTGCAATTGCCTTGAAAGAGTTCAGGTTTTTCATCTCGGTACGGGTTCCAAATTCCGGTGCACCCATCTCACGGACGGAAAGGTTGACATCAGCACGCATGGAACCTTCATTTAATTTACAGTCAGATGCACCAAGATACTGAATGATCAGCCTTAATTTTTCCAGATAGGCAATGACCTCCTCTGCGGAACGCATATCCGGCTCTGACACGATCTCGATCAACGGTACACCGGAACGGTTGTAATCGACAATGGAACAGTCCTCCCACTCGTCATGCACCAGTTTTCCGGCATCTTCCTCCATATGAATTTCATGAATACCAACGGTTTTCTTACCCGCTGCAGTTTCGATCTCCACCCCGCCGTTCCTGCAGATTGGCAGATACAACTGGGAAATCTGGTAATTCTGCGGATTATCCGGATAAAAATAGTTTTTACGGTCAAACTTGCAATACTGTGTAATGCTGCAGTTAGTGGCAAGACCAACTGCAATCGCATACTCTACCACCTGTTTATTTAAAACAGGAAGAGAACCCGGCATACCGGTACATACCGGGCAGGTATGGCTATTTGGCGCCCCTCCGAATGCGGTGGAGCATCCACAGAAAATTTTTGTTTTACTTGCTAATTCAACATGGACTTCCAGTCCAATCACAGTTTCATATACTTTACTCATGACGATTCCTCCAAACTTATGCTAATGGGCTGTGTTCATATTCCCTGGTCTGCTCAAATGCATACGCAGCGCGGATAATTTTTTTTTCTTTGAAACAGTCGCCGATCAGTTGTAAGCCGATTGGAAGTCCATTGGAATCTTTTCCACAAGGAAGTGAAATTCCCGGAAGTCCTGCAAGGTTTACAGAGATGGTATAAATATCTCCGAGATACATTTTAATCGGATCACTTAAGGATTCCCCTAACTTCGGAGCCGTTGTCGGGGCTGCCGGTCCTAAGATCACATCGTATTTTGCAAATGCTTCATCAAATGCTTTTTTGATCAATGCCTTTGTGCGAAGTGCTTTCAGATAATAAGCATCATAATATCCACTGCTTAATACGAAGGAACCCAGCATGATCCTTCTTTTTACTTCCGGACCAAATCCTTCCGAACGTGTCTTTTTGTACATATTATGAAGTCCTTCGTATTCCTTTGCGCGATAACCATATTTTACTCCGTCAAAACGTGCAAGGTTTGAGCTTGCCTCGGCACAGGCGATGACATAGTATGCAGGAATTGCATATTCCACAAGACTCAGATCAAATTCCTCTACGACCGCACCTTTTTCTTCTAAAACCTTTGCTGCATTTAATACGGCCTCTTTTACTTCCGGATCAAGTCCCTCTCCAAAATAATCTCTTGGGATTCCGATTTTTAATCCTTTCACATCATCTACCAGAGCATCCGTGAATTTTAAGTCATCTCTTGCAATGGATGTGGAGTCCTTCTTATCATAAGAAGCAATTGCTTCTAAGATTGTTGCACAGTCTGTCACATCTTTTGCAATCGGTCCGATCTGATCCAGTGAGGAGCCATAAGCGATCAATCCATAACGGGAAACGGTTCCATAAGTTGGTTTGATTCCGGTCACACCACAGAATGAACTTGGCTGACGGATGGAACCGCCGGTGTCAGAACCTAACGCATAGGAGCATTCTTCTGCTGCAACCGCTGCACAGGAACCACCGGAAGAGCCACCCGGGACATGAGCTTCATTCCATGGATTCTTAGTTGCCCCGTAAGCGGACGTCTCTGTGGTACTTCCCATCGCAAACTCATCCATATTTGTTTTTCCAATGATCACCGCACCTGCTTTTTCAAGATTTTCTACCGCTTCTGCAGTGTACGTTGGTTTAAAATTATATAATATCTTTGAGGAACAGGTCGTCAGCAGATCTTTCGTGCACATATTGTCCTTGATGGCGACCGGCACTCCGGCAAGCGGACCTGTAAGCGTTCCATCATCGATCATTTTCTGTACTTCCTCTGCACGTTTTAATGCGCCTTCACGATCCACTGTCACAAAACTGTTCACTTTTTTCTCTTTTGCTTCAATTGCATCTAAAGCTGCTGTAACAGCCTCTGTAACCGTAACTTCTTTTGCTTTTATTTTTTTGCCTAATTCCACGGCAGTCAAACTCATTAAACTCATTTCTATCACCCTTTCTTCCTTATTCCATGCTCACATCCAACACATCTGAATTGCTAACCAATCGTCTTTGGCACCTTGAATCCACTGTCTTTCATGGAAGGCGCATTAGAAAGGGTTGCTTCGCTTCCGTCTCCATTCGTGACAACGTCTTCACGAAATACGTTTGTCACCGGGAAAACATGAGACATCGGCTCAACTCCTGTGGTATCTAACTCATTTAATTTATCAATATAGTCAAGCATGGCTCCCATGTCTTTTTTTGCCTGCTCTTTCTCTTCTTCATTCAATTCCAGTTTTGCAAGAATTCCTACATATTCGATGGTTTCATCCGAAATAATATTTGCCATTTTTCTTATCCTCTCTGCTTTCTTTCCGGCTATGGCTCTAATCTGCTCATATCACGTGGGAACAATGTGGTCTCTCTGACATTATCTTCACCGATCAGTTTCATCGTCAGACGCTCCAGACCGATTCCAAGACCTCCGTGTGGCGGCATTCCGTGTTTGAATGTGTCCATGTACTGCTCCATGCCCTCGGTTGTCATGCCGCGTTTTTCGATTTTTTCCAGCAGCATGTTGTAATCGTGGATACGCTGTCCGCCGGTCGTGATCTCCAGACCGTGATACAATAAATCAAAACTTAATGTAAACGTCGGATCTGCCGGATCATCCATTGCGTAGAATGGTCTTTTCTTGGAAGGATAATGTGTGACAAACACGAAATCTGCATCACATTCCTCTTTAAAATACTGTCCGATCAAAGCCTCCTCTTCCGGTTCAAGATCATATGGGTTACGAATTTTTCTGCCATATTTTTCAGCTACTTTTCTTTTTGCCTCGTCGAATCTGACGGTCGGGATTTTATCCACATTCGGCAGTGTCACATCAAGGATTTTCAACTCTTTTTCGTAGTCCTTTTTCAAAAGGTCAACCATATACTGTAAAAATCCGGTCTCCATTGCCATGATATCTTCGAATCCATCAATGTATCCCATCTCAAAATCAAGACTGGTATACTCATTCAAATGACGTTTTGTATTGTGTTTTTCTGCACGGAACACCGGGGCTGTCTCAAATACACGGTCAAACACGCCTACCATCATCTGTTTATAAAACTGTGGGCTCTGCGCTAAAACAGCCGGTCTGTGGAAATAGTCCATACGGAACATATTTGCACCACCCTCAGCGCCTTTTGCTCCGATCTTTGGCGTGTGGATCTCGGTAAATCCCTGCTCATAAAGAAAATCACGGAATCCTCTGACGACACCTTCCTGAATCTTAAATTTTGCACGCTCTCTTATATTTCGAAGTGCAATGGAACGGTTGTTTAAGTTTGCTTCCAGGGAAGTGTTTAATTTCCACTTGGAAATTGCTAACGGCATCGGTGCAGCCGGCTCAGATAATACCCGGATGCTGTCTAACCGGATTTCAAAACCATTCGGTGCCCTGTCCTCGCTTTTCACTGCACCTTCCACTTCCACGGTGGCTGCTTCTTTCAGGTCTTTTAAGTCAAACTTTGTTTTTCCCTCTTCAAATACACATTGAAGAAGTCCTTCCTTTTTTCGTAAAACGACAAATGCAACCTCTCCCATATCCCTTATGGTATGAACTGCACCGTTCACTTTTACGGGCTTTCCTTCGAAATCTCCTGCTAAGATCTCACTGATCTCTACTGTTTCTTTTTTGTTTACTCCTGTCATGAATTCCATACGTTTGTACGCTCCTTTTCTTTCCTTATTTTGGGAATTACTCGGTGCGGGACGGAATAATCATTATAATAAATGAAACTAAAAAAGCCCTGAAAGAACAACTTCGTTCTTTCAGGGCGAGATATACAATTATCCCGCGGTACCACCCGCATTGGAAAATGATAACATTAAATTCATTTTCCCTCTCAATGTGCGTAACGTGCACTGACGTACTGACCTACTTGCATACCGTTCATCACAATGATCCAAATAGCTTCGGCTGTAATACCCGGTTATGGTTCAACCAGTCTGCTCCAGAGTGTTCCCTGTATCTTCTCTTCCAAACAGCGCTCTCAGTCGGTGACGCTGTATTCCTGTCGACGCCTGAAGATCAGAGTCTCTATCAACGCTTTACTGTGTTAATGTTGTAATATTTATATCACTTCAAAAA
>ERZ1034871.1475-NODE-1475-length-11575-cov-6.716146_pt1 | contig 11575 bp, 8 predicted proteins | sample MGYA00520631_ERZ1034871 | MGnify/ENA primary metagenome ERZ1034871 (study PRJEB33766, sample SAMN09781721) | gut metagenome | biome: gut microbiome | host: Homo sapiens | place: Madagascar | study: EMG produced TPA metagenomics assembly of the PRJNA485056 data...
GCTAATGGCGAAGTGAGCATGCAATGCTCACAAAATCCGTCAAATCCGTCATCTCTGTGGTGCTAAAGCACGTTGCATGAGTGACAGAATCCGTGCAATCGGTGCGATCCGTGAGCATATAGTAATATATTGCTTTTTGGTAAAATTCCAAAGCATAAACAGCCTGTCACGGATAACGTGGTCGCTGCCATATTTCGTGATTCGCTTTTATGCCAATAAAAGCTCTGCGGCTATGTACTGTTAACTATAGGGGCTTACTTTTTGAAATAAAGAGCATGAAGTCCTATTTATAAGGGGGTTAAGACAGAAGAAGTTGCGTTTCGGCGTTTCACCCGGACAGCAATATTTTCTAATTGCACAATTTGTCTGCACTCTACACTATTTGTCTGCACTGCGTTGATTATCAATCTGTTACGTAGTGTAGACAACTTCGTTTTTTATCTGCACTGCTGTCTACACTTGTCTGCACTTATCTGCACTTACCTGCACTCTACACTATTTGTCTGCACTGCGTTGATTATCAATCTGTTACGTAGTGTAGACAACTTCGTCTTTTATCTGCACGGCTGTCTGCACTTGTCTGCACTTGTCTACACTCGTCTGCACGCTAATTCTCCTCTGTTTTCCTCTGCCACCGCATTATGACGTAATGCCTATGTGGGGGCGGTTAGAACAATAACGGGAGATAGATTTTTCGGTTGCTCTAATCAAAAATCCGTTTCCCCTATACCGAATTATGTAGGTGGTATAACCGTCGTGCAGTTAGGTGCAGAGGTATGTAATGAAGGGGAGTGCAGACAAGTGCATACAGCGTGCAGACGAGTGTAGATAAGTGCAGACGAGTGCAGACAGCGTGTATACAAAAAATGAGGTTGTCTACACTTCGTAATGTATTGGTAATCAGTGCAGTGCATACAAAAAGTGCAGAGTGCAGACAGTTTGCAAAATAATTTTTTTGTGGGCTTTGTGAGAGGTGAAAACTGAATTTTGAAACAATGGATATTGTCCTAAATAGTGTGTCAGCTCATCATTAAAAAAGGGCCAACACTTGCGTGTCAGCCCTGACGTTTGTATTTAAGGAGTGCTAATATCACCTAACGCGTATCATTCAGTGGTGCCAGAAGGTGATGAAGTCAGAGAATAGCTCAATATTTTGTTTCTATAAAGCTCAAAGGCGATGTCCAAGACTCTTTATCTTACACACCGCCTTTTCACATCTCGTTTAATGTCACTACTTCTTTACTCCGTATATTTCATAGTCTTTTTTCTGTCTTTCTACTATCGGAGAATTGTTACCGTCATAGTACAGATCAAACCATGTTGATGATTCATTGGGATTCATACTGTCACTCAGCACAAAATGCTTGCCGTCCAATGATCGTTGTTGTATGCAATAACGTTGTTGTCTGTATGCCGTTTTGACGAACACCTCTCTTGATCCTAAGAAGCATATGTTATCGTACATTTTTATATCAGATCTTCTGTATACTTCACCATTGTTTCCTCCACGTCTCATATACAATGTTCCAATCATCAAGAATTCCATGAAACCGATGGTGACAAATATTGGCTTTCGGGTGAAGCATGTCATGTTCTCCAAATATACCCAGTATTCCTTGCCTTGCTCTGTAAAATGCAGCAGGGCGTTGTCCTGCAGCTCCGCAAACTCATACATTTGTTCTGGCTTTTCCATTGGTTCGTACAGTTTTGTACGTACAAGGTATTTGCCAACTCTGTTTTGCACAACTCTTATGCCGTATGCCTGGGGAAATATCTTGGTATAACTGCCTAATGATTCCCATTTATCCAACCAATGTTTTCGATAGTATACTTGATAATTGTTCTTCGTGACGCTGGTGATTCTCAGATTGGCTGGCTCCTTATAATCTTCCAACCGTGTCTTGCCATCAATGTCGTCTATTCTTATTTTGGGTCTGAAAGACCTCAGATATAGTTTCTTTTCCTCTTCAAACTGCTTGATCTCTTTTTCCCATATGTTTCTCTTTTCCGTTAATTCTTCTGTGGTCATAGGGTGTAATATGATGTCCCACGACTTGCGCCATGCCAAACCTCCTTGCTCGTCTTCCCATATCGAAAGATCTCCTATTTTCTCTTTGAATATGTATAGTTTGTCTGGCTCTGATGGCTGCACAAAGAAATTGCGGAACCGCAGCCCTTCGTCTGTGCCATAGTTCAACGCATTCTGCAACACAAAACAACTTTCGTCCATTTGCCGTGTCCTTACTCTTGGATAGAGGCGCACCCCGTCTGTAGTGGTGAATTCCATAAAGCCATGCTTCTCGATCCTTGGCTGCTTGAAGTACCGTATTCCATTGCGCAAGTCTATCCAAGGACGTTCTCTGTCTATCTTTCGTCGAGAATACAGTTTTGCAATTCCGTATGCTTTCAACTCAACCTTATGATACTCATAGGGTAGCACTTCCTTTCCGTCCTTATCCACAACACCTGACAGCCCATTTTTGTTGCTGACCACCTTGTAGCCGTATGCTTTCTCCAAGTCCATACGTTGCCCTTCATGCGTCATCACGGTAATTAGCTCTGTTTGTGCGTCAGAAGTGATTGCATCTTTTTCGTTACAAATGGAATAGCCTATGTTGTACGGCCTTCCCACGTCATTGGTTAGAATGCCTTTCCCTGCAACACGTCCCTCAAACATGGCTTGCCAATCTCTGTCATCTGACGGCAGACCAAACAAGCGGTACAGCCCAACATTGTCCAATATCAGACAATACTTCTTGCCCTCAAACACACGCATGCCACGTCCTACTTGCTGAAGGTATTTCGCCAATGACAGTGTGGGCCTTGCCAACTGAATAAACTCAACATCGGGACAGTCAAAGCCCTCACCGAACAAATCGACATTCACTAATACTTGTATGTCGTTGGTTTGATTCAAAGATGTACGGCAAGGCTTATCATTACGATCCCCTACAATCGTTCCCTTAAATCTTTCAATGATTGTATTCCTTTCTGTAAACGGCGTTTTGCTGCTTATAGCTACTGCATTTATGCCATGTTGTCTGTACGCTTCCGCTATATGCTCTGCATGGGCAATGTCTATGGCATAAGTAATGCCTTTCTTGTTTGCTGCATATCTCATCACCGTATCGCAAAGTCTCTCGATGCTTGGTCGCACATTTAGTTTTTCGTTCATCTCTTTCAGTGAGAAGTCTCCGTCGGCACCTCGTTTTTTAAGTGAGTTTACCATGCGCCAATCTTCGCTGTCCTCTTTGATGGACATATAGTCATACAGTGACAGCCACCCATTGGCAATGAATTTATTTGCCGACCATGACTGCAACAGTACGTCAAATAAATCAGTAAACCCTCGTCTGGTTAGTCGGCAAGGTGTGGCAGTCAGTCCCAACTTTTTCGCTTCAGGATATGCATTCATCACCTCCTTATATGTTTTTGCCGCGGCATGATGCGCCTCGTCAATTACAATCAATGAGGGATGTTCCTTCATATCTCGATAGTGTTTTGACAGCCATTGTATTGACATTACCTTAATATGGGAATTGTGCGATAAAAGGGCTGGTGTTGTGCAAGAAGCAGGGAAGCTGCTCATCATGGTTTCAAGCGTCTCCTTTATCTGCCCAACCAATTCTTTGCGATGCACCACAATCCATACACATGGATTGTTCACTCTTCGTTCTTCAATATTCACTTGCTCTGCCAGAAGCACAGTTTTTCCCGTACCTGTCGGCATCTGCACCATCACGGATTGATGCAACTGAAAAGCCGCTTCAATCCGTTCGCACATATCTTTTTGATAGTCGTACAGCTGAATATCCTTCATATCAGTATTTCCTCGGCAAATATGCTGAGGGTATCTCTTCCATTTCTCGTGGATTCTTTCCCCATACATTCTGCAACTTCAGATGCCATTGCTTGCCTTTGTTGCACTCGTCGTCCACTTTGTAATGCGGCTTTCCAAGTCGTTCATGAGGATATATTGAGCTTTCTGCCGCTTTCCCTTTCTCGGCTTCATAAAGACTTCAAGTAATGGAGCAAGTGTCATAACTTCCTTTTTGACATTATTCCACATGCTTGATTCTATCCAAACTTTGTTTGTCGATTTTCTCATGCATGGTAGGTGTGAACTTATATATGTAAATATATCTTGTAAAGTGTCTTTAAGCAAAGGTGATTCACAAGACATTGAATAATAAGTGTTTGTATCTTACATCTATGACTTATAGAGCCTTTGTAAAGAAATAGAAACTACATCTCTTTCATCACCTTTTCCACCTATTCCAAAGGCACATTCAGCATACGAGATACATAAAGCGGAGTAATGACATCCATGCTTCCCGACTGGCGTTCCATGCCAATCAGATACTCGATGTTCTTTTTCAAATCGCCAAGACTGTTTGAGAATGTAGATGAACCCAGTTCTTTGTTTTCCGCCTCCTTTGCTTTGAAAGCATCAAACGTCTCACTACCATCCTTACCATACTTTCCATCCTTAGCTTCGTATATAACCGAAGGTTCCAATACCTCAACAGTATGCCATGCACCTTGTGGCACAACACAACCATAATTACCAACGGTAGGGTCAAGATGAATACGTTCTATCTCGTTTCCGTTTTCATCACAAATAACCTCCACAATCTTACCGCACAAAAGCAAAACATTCTCCGTACTTTGTGAATGTCTGTGAATAGGAACAACCGTTCCTGGCAACAAAGCATTCAGCATACGTTGCGAATTATCATTAGCAGATGTTCGCAAGTCCAAATTCTGACGCAAACGAGGATTAACAACAGCTTGCTCAAAGAGCTTACCTAAAAAGTCTTTATTAATTTCCATAATTGTTGTAAACGAACAAAACATGAATCCCATAAATTATACGAAAGACGTTCATATAACCTATGAAATTCATGTCTTGAAATCTGTAAATGTTATTTCTTTAGTGAATTAAGGTATTCCTCATGCAAGTGATAGTATCTCTTCATGAACAATACGTAGGCGATAGCCAGTACAGCTAATGCTCCAATCAAATATATCCAATGGCAAAGCGCTGTATTAGGACATAGATAAACAAATCCCAACGATACAGCCAACTGCATAGCCATATATAGTAGCGTAACTTTTACATGTCCAATCTTCAACTCGTTCGCCATAATCTGGTAAGCATGTTTTCTATGAGCCTCACCTAAATTCTCATGCAACATGATACGATGTATGATTGTCAAACAACCATCCACACCATATACTAATAAGAATATCAGCCATGTTATATCTTCTGTCTTGATAATAACATTACCTAACAAGAACAACATAATGAATGCTATTCCTATTGACCCGACATCACCAGCAAAACACTTAGCCTTACCCTTCGGTCGGAAATTGAATATACAAAACACTATTGCTGCAATAATCGTTGTAAAGATTAGCGATTGCGCCACAAACTTATCGTCAGCATTTAAGGCTGCTAATGGAAGTAAAACAGCTAATGAATATCCAGCCGTTATTCCATTTATTCCGTCCATAAAGTTTATTACGTTTGTTGCTCCTACATAAACAATTAATGCTACCAATACTATCCACCACATACTCCAATGTAGGATATCCAACTGATAGAAAGCCATGGCAGCTGCAGCAAACTGTGCTACCAGTCTCACAGAATCAGGCAGCGAACGAATATCGTCCACGAAGCTCACACCTGCTATAAGTGTCACACCTGCAAGGAACCATGGAAATTCAAAACCGAAGAATGCGCTCCATACCCATGTTCCAATTAGGAAGATAATGCCACCGCCACGCAACACTATCGTTGAGTGTGATGACCTTTGGTTGGGCTTATCAATTATGTTATACTTATCCGCAATGCGGAAATATACGAGTTCTGCCAATAATAGCAGAACGAAAATAAAGATGTAATTTATCATATTCTAATTGATTTATAATCCAAACAAGCGTATAATTTATGACTACAACAAATTCAAAAGTGTCCATACTCATTCAAAGTCATCTATAATCTGGAGAATTTCACAGGTAATTCCATATCTCTAACAACTCATCACTCCTATTCGGGTTAGAATAAGCTAGATAGGTATGCAAAATAGAACAAAATTCACTTCATCTGCATGGTATTCACAATACAACCTTCCTCCATGTCTCATGTAGCAGATGAGTGGATTTGGCTTAGTTACCATTCCCCTTATTGTAATTATGAAGTAAAATTTTTACCATGTTCAACCCAATCTTTTATTTCCTTGGATGAAATCATGGCTTTATATATTTCAACATCAATAAAACAGAAACTTTGAGGATGATTTATGTATTCCTGATAAGAACTTATTCTTGATTTCCAGAACTTTGCTCTGTCATTATGATAGACATCTTTCTGTTGTGAATAATCAGATATAAGTCGTCGCGTTTCACCTCGCATAAAAACATCAGCATTCATCTGCATCCTTTTTAAAAGCTTAAGTTTATTAAAGGTACGTAATACGATGCTGTCGTAATAATCAGCCTCATTAAGTTTATTGCTAATACTTATCTCAGCATGTGGAAATCCGTTCATTATCGTTATCGAACATGCTATAATGTTTGCGGGCAACTGATCAAAGAAAGCATTGAAGAAGTAGCGTTCTCCTTTGCTATTCAACCAATATTCATGTTTATCATGATTACAATCATGACAAAGTGGGATAAGATTATTTGTGTGCGAAGAAAATTCATGAAAAATAGAGCGAGGCAAATAATGATCCATTTCAGAACATACTTCCAATCCACATATAGGACACATCAATACATCACTTCCATTAGCATTCTTCAATGCTTCCCAATGGTTATTGACAAACGAACGATTTGAACCATACAAGTTAAAAGCCCTGTCCTGTTTCTCTTTTTTACTCTTCTTCTGAATAGGAGAATCTGCAATATCCTCAGCCCATATTGGATGTAAGTTTTCTAAGGACACAGAATTGGTCGTAGAGTGTAAATCATAATTTAGGAATGCATTCTTCAAGTTCGCTTTTTCAGTATCGAAAAATGTACGTTGATCAATATGCAATCCCTTTTTTACAGAATCGAGATTATCGTCAATACTAATTGGGTCCCTTTTAAATTTATGCATTGTCTCTTGCTTCTATTGCATCACGTATAGTCAGCAAAGCATTAACATTCAACTTAATACCACGCTGAAACCAATTTACAATATATTTATAATCTTTGCCTTTATGACAAAGTTTATCAACCATTTTCTTAAAGTAAGAACTCTTTTCATCATAACCAAACAAATTGCGATAGAGCGTAGAAACATCCTCACCAAGAGTTTCAAAAGCAACAGGAGCAATTTGCGGAATATCTTCTTGCATTTTCTGCATTACATATACATTCTTACCAGCCATTTCGCGAACCACTAAAGGGGTATGTGTTGCTATAATAGAATAGCTTTTAAACACCTCAAGCAAATCACTTAAAACAGCAATAAACTCCATTGTTATATGCGGATGTAGATGTACCTCAGGTTCGTCAATAATTAGTAGAGAACGATAATGAATGTTAGCACAGATATATGTAACAAGTGACAAAATATGAAGTTGACCAGAACTCAATATTTTGACATTATCTTCCAATGCTTCAAAAACTATTTTTATATATTCATTATCATCTTTGTCTCTCAGTGTTTTAGTCACATTATAAACGAATGTATTGTCCACATAGTTGGTTGTTAAATCCTTCCACAATGAAAGCATGGACTCACCTTCTATTGTTGGACGTTTTTCAACCTCTTTCAGATTCTCCTTTAGTTTTGTAATTGTTCCTTCTTTGTCTTGTTCAAGGCAACATAGTTTATAATATATATCGCCAGGATTTTGCGATTCATTAGGATAACTATCAAATGGAGTAGAACAAATAACAAGCAGACTTTTAAATAAGGGAATCTTTGTTTTAAAGTTAGATTGGTTCTTTTTGAGCAAATCCGCTACGAATTTCGACAATATTTGTGTCTTTCCAACACCGTTATTACCAATAAGTCCTATGGTACGCATAAAAGGTAAAGGTCTATAAGGAACAAAAACTTTCCAATCAGCAAATAGTGACGTGTCATATTCAGGATGAAACGTATAAATAAACGAATACATCTCATTTTCGTTTATTCCCATCACTAAAGCCTGTCCTTCATTAAAAGCTTCGTTCGTTGAAAAGTCGCGCATCAAGGACTTTTTAAATATGCTCTCATCACGATGTAGATCATAAATTGTCGGATTAAAGGAACAGTCACAAAGATAATGCTGCACCTCTTTTATTAGATTTATATCTTTCAAGACATCTCTCAAGCCAATATAATAGTTTGAATCTATTCCCACAGAACAAAACGAATCATCTAATGGTTCGTCAAATTCTTTTGGCAAAGCATCCATCGTATTCTTATGTGCAGAGTTCATTATTTTCAATTCTCCTATTTTCCATTTATCATATTCTGAAGCAAAATAGAACAAACAAAACCATGTACTATAATCAAAATCAGTCCAATCCCAATTGAATACAAGAATGAAACAAGGATAACGCTTTGGTGCTTCTACGCTGTCTATATAATCAGCCCTTCTACCTTGTTTAACTTGTACTTCAAAATGAAGTTTTGTTTCAAGAGGTTTTTTATTTTGTGGCATTTCATTTTGACCAACAGCAGTAGGACGTATTATTACATTACCGATATATATATATCGAATACCCTTAACTGCGATTTCAAAATTCTTTTTGATAATACTTTCTTTGTTTTCAATACCTCCTTCTGCAGCTGTCCAATTACTAAAAGTAGAGACTGGTACTTCTAATTCGATTTCGTATGTATCTATGCCACCATCCAATTTATCATGGTCAACAATAGAGTCCGACATATATCGTTCATTACAAAACATAGACAATTCTTTATATCCCTTGTTTTGTAATAGCTCAGCTACCGTTTTATAGAATGATTTGAGATTTTCCATATACGACTAATTTATTTCTTTTGCAAACATATTTCCATCTAACTCATGGACTTAAATCTTACAACAATTATTTCTGCCATGTTGTTGAAATAAATATCCTTATGGACATTTACCGTTGTCCTAATATTCATCTTCATTTGGGAATCATCCGATTCTTCTTGGAATTTTATGGAGACGTTCTCTTTTGAAGAATTTAAAAGAGTTGGAAGACATTTATCGTACATAAACATGCGGACCAAACACAACTTTGCGGAGGGTATCACTATACCATTTTGAAAAGAGGCTGTAAGGCAAATTATTGTTCAGACAAAATGACTGAAGGGATTGACCATGAGGTAAAGCCTCTGTTTGGTACTTGAAATAAAAGCGTTCTAAATCTTCGTTGCTGTACATATTTTTTAATTTTTGTTCAGCGCAAAGATATAAACTTCAGAGGTAAGCCCTAATTTGACTGCTTACAAGAATCCTTTGACGATTTAATGTTCAAAATACGATAAATCCAATCACACATACTAAATGAATCAGTTACAAATACGGTTCTTCAATCAAAACTAATCTATTATTGTTTTATATCTTCTCAAATGACTCCATAGCAATGTTAAGAACATGGGGAGGAGCCATTCTTTGTAAACAAGGGGATGCTTCCAACGGTTGTGCCACCAACGATGAAGCTTGAAAGTGGGGACGGGGTATCAATCCAACTCTGGCTTATCCTCCCTCAGATACGCCCAAACCGAGTGTGACAATTCTTTTATCATTGAATCGCCACAGAAATGCTTAAATTTCCAACTTGAGCGCAGCACACCGATAGCCTTTTCAATGCGCTGCCTCATTAAGTTCTTCGATAACGTCACTTCCTTGAATGTGTCATCAAGCACTCGCTTGTCTATCGGGAGCAAGTCCTTATAACTGCATTTGCCAAGTATATAGTCTGCCAAATGATTAAGGCAATCTACAAAGTTCTTCAAGCCAAAGCGGATACATTGCTTGTCAAACTCTCTCCAGTCAAGTGTGTCTCTGAAAGCCTGTCGCATCATAGCCCAATCACATACATGCTTTATGCTCATCTTTGAATATAGAAAATGACCATTGGCATGCTCAATCATAAACAGAGTCTGAAACATTTCAGGAGGCAAGGCAAGCTTTGTATCATCAATACGCTGCGGAGTATAATCATTCAGCAGACCTTCCAAATAGTTCTCCAAGTCTCTAGTACGCTTACTGCGCTTCACCGAACAGCAGTAACGATGGTTTTCTACAGCCAGACCTTTATACGAAAACACTGAATGTTTGTAATAGTCAGCTTCCACCTTGCATCCAACAGAAGCAATTAATGAATTGCCTGATTCGTATGCATTACAACCATCCGACTTATTGATTAAGAAGCAATCCAAATCGCATGAAAAACGATGTGAAGGAACAGGATAATGTTGAGATATAGAAAGACCCTTCAATACGTATGTACAGATACCATTGCTGTCATACAATTCAGAAAGATCCTTAGCAGCACTATAATTTACGGCATATCGCTTTTCTTGTGCCATCAAACTTCCTATCCATTGCATCTTCACCGCTTTAGTTTGAACATCCAGTCTCAACACACCATTGTATGCAGTAGACAAATTCTGTAGACCATCCAAAGCTATAGCCGGTATCTCCTGTTGTTGCGACAATTTAAACAAAGCCTTCAAGTCAAGTTCTTTCTCTATAGACTTAGGCATTTCCCCTAATGCAGCCTGCAATAAGATTATCAATTGAGAATAATTAGAACGAAGCATTTCTGTCTTTTTATGTATAACGAAGATCAAACAACCTTCTTCAGTTTTTTCAATATATTGCTTGGCAAGAAAACAAATAATCCTGTAAACCAAGCCTTCACCACATTCATCTTCAACACCGTCTGATACATCTTCACCACAGCCTTCAGCATTACCCATTTGTTGCTTGTTTCAGAACCAGAAATATGACGATATTTCCACAAGGCCTTAGGATAGGTATAGATATAATCCACATCCTTTAGAATGTTCATCCACAATCCCCAGTCCTCAGCCCTACGCAGAGGAGGCATATACTTCTTGCCAACTCGCTTGGTATCAAACAACACTCCTGGAGTACCAATGTTGCATCCAGCAATCATCGATTTATACGACTGTCTTGGTGCTTGCTTCATCGTATAATAAGACTCCAACTTTTCATTAGCGTCCTCATACCAAGTGCAGGTAAGTTCATATCCATTATCTTGCATAAACTTCAACTGCTCCTCCAATTTAGTAGGATACCACCAATCGTCACTATCACAAAATCCAATATATCTGCCTTGTGCAGCCTTTATACCAATATTTCGTGCAACTCCAGCCCCACCATTCTTTTCAGCACGGATAACCTTTATACGGTCATCCATGCTTTTCACTTGGTTTAATACCTCTGTTGTCTCAGGTGCAGGACTACAGTCGTCAACAATTATCAATTCCCAATCCTTATAAGTTTGGGCTAGAATTGCCTCAACAGTCTCACGAATATAAGATGCCGCATTGTAATACGGCATTACTATTACGCGAGTTCGGGATAAGGATTGCGTAAAAAATTAGGGTAAAACGAGCCAAAAT
>ERZ1034871.1476-NODE-1476-length-11567-cov-45.327832_pt1 | contig 11567 bp, 5 predicted proteins | sample MGYA00520631_ERZ1034871 | MGnify/ENA primary metagenome ERZ1034871 (study PRJEB33766, sample SAMN09781721) | gut metagenome | biome: gut microbiome | host: Homo sapiens | place: Madagascar | study: EMG produced TPA metagenomics assembly of the PRJNA485056 data...
CGCCATGAAGAAGAAATGGCCATTCTATCCGATGAAGATAGAAGGATCGTTCAAGGGAAATATGCAGCAGGCATCTTTCTCGGGCTTGAAACTGTCACTGCCTACAGCCTTCGAACTGAGTGCTGATGGAAAATTGGGTAACCTGACGGATATGAACCGTCTGAAGGCAAATGTAGATCTGGAGGCCCGTACTTATCATCTGGATTTCGTTACCGCCATGCTTGACCCTTCTCTGATGCAGGAGATACGTGTGCCTAGCGGTATCGGAATCCGTGGTAACATTCAGGCAGACGGCTCCAGATATGCTACCCGACTCGCCATTACCGAAGGTCGTGGCAGGATGAAGGTAGATGCCAAGATAGATGCGAAGACTCGGAAAGACGGCAGTATCGATATGAACCGTCTGGCTTATCAAGCTAAGATTCTGGCGCACAACATCCAGGCAAAGCATTTCCTGCCAAAACAGGATTTGCATTCTTTCACCGGCTCATTGCAGGCGAAGGGAGTGGGAACCGATTTCCTCTCTCCTCGTACCCGATTACAAGCTAAGGCACAGGTAAACCAGATTCAGTATGGAAAATACAAACTGGATCATGTATTGGCAGTGGCTCACGTTGCTAATGGTAAGGTGCATGCCGATATCGACAGCAAGAACCAGTATCTTACAGGACTCGTCAGCCTTGATGCACTTACGAATCCCAAAAAACTGGAGGCTACCCTGGTGGCAGATGTACGCGATGTGAATCTTTATTCGTTAGAGGTAACGAAGAAACCGATGCGCCTGTCGCTCTGCGGTCACATGGATATCAGGTCCGACCTGAAGGACAGTCATGACATCATGGCTTCGATGAGTGATATTACGGTTCGTACGGCAGAGAAGAATTACCGTCCGGTGGGTGTTGACGCTGATGTCTTTACCCGCAGAGATACCACGCATGCAGTCATCGATTGCGGCGACTTCCATCTCAACATGGATGTACACGGAGGCTATAAGCAGTTGCTGAGCCGTTTTTCCGGTTTGCAGAAAGAATTGGCTCATCAGCTCAGGAATCATCATATCGATCAGGTGAAGATTCGCAGTCAGTTCCCTTTCGGTCATGTTTATCTTACCACAGGAAAGGACAATTTCATTTCCCGTTTCATCGCTTACTGCGGTTATGATTTCAAGACGGTGGATATGAAGATGACCATGTCACCTGTAACGGGTGTCAATGGTTATCTCAACATCGATTCTCTGGTAGCGAGTGGCATGCAGTTGGATACGATCCGTGCCTTGGTGAAGACTGAGGGCGATACCATCCGCTATGCAGCCCGTGTTCAGAACAACAAGCATAATCCTCAGTATGTGTTCCGGGCACAGGTAGAGGGCGAACTGCAGGAGAAGGGTTCCAATATCGATGCCCGCATCTATGATGCCAAAAACAGATTGGGTGTAGATGTGGGTCTGGAGGCGCTGTTGCTGGAAAACGGCGTGAAGATTTCGCTCATCGATACCCATCCTGTCCTGGGTTACAAGAAGTTTACTGCCAACGATGACAACTATCTGATGCTGGGCAATGACGACCGTGTTTCTGCCAATCTGATTCTGAAGGCAGCCAACGGTATGGGTATCCGTATATACAGCAATGATGAAAACGAAGAAGCGCTGCAGGATCTTACGGTGAGCATGAGCCAGTTTAATCTGGATAAAGTGCTCAGCGTGATTCCTTATATGCCTGACATCTCGGGTATTCTTGACGGCGACTTCCATATTATCCAGACCAAGGATGAACTCTCGGTTTCTTCTAATCTGAACATCGACAATATGGTTTACGAAAAGTGTCCGATGGGAGATGTCGGTACTGAATTCGTTTACATGCCAAAGAGCGATGGCTCTCATTATGTAGATGGTTTCCTCAATTATGAGGGTGAAGAAGTTGCTACCGTAAAGGGTACTTACAAGTCGGAAGGAAACGGTTATCTCGATGCCGAAGTGGGTATGGAGAAGTTGCCTCTGCATTTTGTCAACGGTTTTGTTCCTGACCAGATTATGGGTCTGAAGGGATATGGCGAAGGAAAACTGAGTTTGAAGGGAGCCTTGAGCCAGTTGGATGTAGAGGGCGAAGTATATCTGGATTCGGCTTATCTCGTCAGTGTGCCGTATGGCATCACGATGCGTTTTGCCAACGATCCTGTCCGTATCATAGACAGCAAGTTGCTCTTCGAAAACTTCATGATGTATGCCAACAATGAGAGTCCGCTCAATATCCAGGGCAGTCTCGACTTTACGAATATAGAGAAGATGATGCTCGATATCCGGATGAGAGCACAGAACTTCCTGCTGATTGATGCCAAGGAGAATGCCCGTTCCGAGGCTTTCGGCAAGGCGTATGTCAACTTCTATGGTGCGATGCGCGGACCGGTAAGCAATCTGAAGATGCAGGGTAAGCTGGATGTCCTCGGCAATACGGATATGACGTATGTGCTGAAAGAATCGGAACTGACTACTGATACGCAGCTCGATGAGCTGGTGAAGTTTACGAATTTCAAGAGTGGAAAGCCTGTCGTTGTCGAGCGTCCGGCACTGGAAGGATTGAACATGATGTTGGGCATGTCGATAGATGAGTCGGCTCATATCCTCTGTGCTTTGAATGCCGACCAGACCAACTACATCGACCTGATGGGCGGTGGTAATCTGACGATGACTTACAATTCGGTTGATGGCATCGGCATCACGGGCAAGTATACCCTAAATAATGGCAAGATGAAATATTCGCTGCCTATCATTCCGCTCAAGACGTTTGATATCCAGGACGGCAGCTACATAGAGTTTAACGGCGATCCGTTCAACCCGACCCTGAACATCACGGCAACAGAGAATGTCAGGACAACGGTAAACGAGGGACAGGGAACCGGCCGCTCGGTGGATTTCATTTGTGGCGTAAAACTCTCGCAGACATTGAATAAGCCAGGCATCCAGTTTATCGTTTCCTCACCAAATGATGCCACCTTGCAGGATGAACTGAACACGATGAGTATTGAAGAGCGGGGTAAGATAGCCATTACGATGCTGGCTTCGGGCATGTATCTTGCCAACGGAAATACCAATTCGTTCTCCATGAACAGTGCCTTGACCTCATTCCTCAACTCAGAGATCAATAATATTGCAGGTTCAGCGATGCGTTCTGTGGGTGTGGATGTCGGTATGTCGGTAGATAACTCCACCAATGCAGCAGGTGCCATGCACACCGATTACAACTTTAAGTTTGCCAAGCGGTTCTTCAATAACCGCTTGAGTTTCAGTGTGGGCGGTAAGGTTTCTACCGGTGCTGAAATGGAGAATGCAGCCAATAATGATGATGCATTCTTTAACAATATCGAATTGCAGTACCGTCTCAACGAAGGTGCGAGCCAGTATATCCGTGCCTTCTACAACAACAATACCTACGATTGGCTCGAAGGTTTGATAGGTGAGTACGGTGTCGGTTTCAAATGGCAGAGAAAACTGCAGCATTTCAAGGACATCTTCCGGTTCAAGACCGATAAGCAGCAGATTCCTGCAGCCCCAATGGAGAAGAATCCTGCGGTGAAGAAGAGTACGAACGAAAAGAAGGATACGATGGAGAAAGCCAAAACAAAGGACTTTGACCCATTGAAACTTAACGAAAAGTAATGATCGATATGAAACAGCAGAACAGGTTATACCTTATTATATATGTGGCAGCATTGCTGATGTTGTCGGGGCAGCTCATAACGGGTTGCTCTTCAACCAGTGCACTGAAAGAAGACGAGCAGCTGTTTACGGGTCTGGTACCTATCGAGTATAAGAACTACGAGAAGGGAACTTATGCTGATTCTACCATCACCGAGATGGAGTATGCCCTGGCTTCGGCTCCGAACGGTGCCTTGTTTGGGAGCAGCTATTACCGCACACCGTTCCCTGTGCGCCTGTGGATATGGAATGCTTTCTCTCAGTCGGATGGAGCACTGGCTAAGTGGATAACCAAGGTATTCGGTTCCAAACCTAAGCTGATGGCGAATGTGAATCCGCAACTCCGTGCCCAGGTAGCCGAGCATCAGCTCGATAAATATGGCTATTTTAACGGTAAGGTGACTTATGATGTGCTGACACAGAGCAATCCGAAGAAGGCGAAGGTTGCCTATCAGGTAGACTTCGGTCATCTCTGGACGCTTGATTCTATGGCTTATCTCAACTTCCCAGCCAAGAGCAAGCAGTTTATAGATGCTTCCATGAACAAGGCGCTCATACGGAAGGGGAGTCCTTTCAATGTCGCCAACATGGAATCGGAACGTCAGCGTATCACCCGTCTGTTCCGCAACAGGGGCTATTATTTCTATCAGAACAGTTATGCTTCTTATCTTGCCGATACCGTGAATGTGCCCGGCAAGGTGCAGTTGCGGCTGATGATGGCAGACAGCGTGGACGATAGGGCTACCCGACAGTGGTATATCGGAAAGATTCATGTTAATTTCAGAAAGCAGTATATGGAGGAGTTGAAGGATTCCTTTGTACGCAGCTATCTGAGTTTCCATTATAATGGAAGAAAGATGCCGATACGTCCGGGCATCGTTTTGCAGAGTCTGCGCCTGCGTCCCCGTGAACTGTATCGGGTACGTACCGAGGAGCGTGCCAAGACCGGACTTCAGGAGATGGGACTCTTCAGCTATTCCAGCATCCAGTTCTCTCCCCGTTCGGTGCAGACCCTAGACAGTCTGGGCAATGTCGTATATCGTGATACCTTGGATGCCAATATCGACCTGGTATTCGACAAGCCATACGATTTCTATGTCGAGGCAAATGCCCGCGGCAAAACGACCGGTAGAGTAGGACCGGAGTTGGTAGTGGGTCTTACCAAGCGCAATGCTTTTCATGGAGGCGAGAAACTTACTGTCAACCTGCATGGTTCGCATGAGTGGCAAACCATCAGTCAGGCTGGTGGAGGTTCTACCCGCATCAATTCCTATGAATACGGATCGGATGTTTCCGTAGAGTTCCCTCGCATCATCACGCCTTGGAATATGTTCAGAACGATGGAGCAGAATGAGCGCAGATACCGTGCCGGGCATATGCCTACCAAATATCGGGGTGTGCCAACTACTACCATCAAGGCTTCGATGAATGTGCTGAACAGAGCCAGCTATTTCCGACGTCATGTGGCAGCGGGCGAGTTAACCTATGCGTGGTCTACCTCTTACCAGCATCAGCATTCTTTCAGCCCGCTGATTCTCTCTTATGAGTTTATGAACAGCCGCACAGCCGCTTTCGATAGCATCCTCGCCCTGCATCCTTATCTTCAGATATCGATGCGCGACCAGTTTGTGCCTAAGATGAGTTACACCTATACTTATCGCAGTCCGCGCCGTTACCGCCATCCTATCACCTGGTCAACCACCATCAGCGAGGCAGCCAATATCCTTTCGCTCGGTTACATGGCGGCCGGAAAGGGATGGAACGAGAAAGACAAGAAGATGTTCAAGAATCCGTTTGCTCAGTTCCTGAAACTGGAGACAGATTTCGTGAAATATTGGCGTATCACCCAGGATGGTACGCTGGTGGGACATGTCAATGCCGGCATTATCTGGAGTTATGGCAATGCCGAGAATGCTCCTTATTATGAGCAGTTCTATATCGGTGGTGCCAACAGTGTGCGTGCCTTTAATGTGCGGAGTATCGGACCGGGCAGATACCAGCCTACCAACAGCAAGTATTCGTATATCGACCAGACGGGCGACATCAAGTATCTGATGAATCTGGAATACCGTCAGAAGGTATGGGGCGATCTCTATGGAGCTCTTTTCCTGGATGCAGGTAATGTGTGGACCTTACGCAACCATGAGTACAGTCCGCTCGGCAAGTTTGATGTAGACAAGTTTTTCCGGCAGCTGGCGGTAGGCACCGGTGTCGGTGTGCGTTATGACATGGGTATGTTTGTGATACGTGTCGACTGGGGTATCGGTCTGCATGTTCCTTACGATACCGGCAAGAATGGCTTCTATAACATCCGTCGGTTCAAGGATGCCCAGAGTCTGCATTTCGCTGTGGGTTATCCTTTCTAGGTTTAGCCTGGGAGATGTGTCCGAAAATAAGTCTGATATGTGTTACGGATAGTGCATAAAAGGACAAAAATTGATATTAATCAAAAAAAAGTAGGAAAACGTGCGGTTAACTGCATTTTTTTTGTTACTTTTGCATCGTTATTTTATAAATAACTATCAACTATTAATAAATAAAAGTATAGACAAAATGAAACCTACGTTATTGCTTTTGGCTGCCGGTATGGGTAGCCGTTATGGTGGTTTGAAACAGCTTGATGGTCTGGGTCCTAATGGTGAGACTATCATGGACTACAGCATCTATGATGCTATTCAGGCTGGTTTCGGAAAGATCGTATTCGTTATCCGCAAGGACTTCGAAGATCAGTTCCGTGAGAAGATTCTTTCAAAGTATGAGGGTCATATTCCTGCAGAACTTTGTTTCCAGGCATTGGATGATCTCCCAGAGGGATTCTCAGTTCCAGAAGGTCGTGAGAAGCCATGGGGTACAAACCATGCTGTCCTGATGGCAAAGGATATCATCAAGGAACCTTTCTGCGTAATCAACTGCGATGACTTCTACAACCGCGATTGCTTCATGGTAATCGGCAAGTTCCTCTCTGAACTTCCAGAGGGCAGCAAGAACCGTTATGCCATGGTAGGTTTCCGTGTAGGTAATACCTTGAGTGAGAATGGTACCGTAGCTCGCGGCATTTGCTCTAAGGATGCAGATGAGAACTTGACAACCTGTGTAGAGCGTACCGAGATCATGCGTATCGACGGTAAGGTATCTTACAAGGACGAGCAGGGCGAGTGGGTTGCTGTTGGCGACAATACTCCTGTTTCCATGAACGTTTGGGGCTTCACACCTGATTACTTCCAGCATAGTGAGGAGTACTTCAAGGAGTTCTTGAGTGATCCAAAGAATATGGAAAACAAGAAGGCTGAGTTCTTCATCCCATTGATGGTCAACAAGCTCATCAATGAGGGTACAGCTACCGTTAAGGTGCTCGATACTACCAGCAAGTGGTTTGGTGTAACTTATGCTGCCGACCGCCAGAGTGTTGTTGACAAGATTCAGCATCTTATCGATGAGGGTGTTTATCCTAACAAGCTCTTCTAATTTAATGGGATGGATATAAACATTAATATATTGACAGATCAGGAAGCCGCTATTCTCCGAGAGACGATAGCGGCTTCTCATCGTATTGTCGTCTGTGCACATAAGTCGCCAGACGGTGATGCCATCGGCTCTTCTTTGGGATGGGCTGGTTATCTTCGCTCTTTGGGCAAGAAAGTTGACATTTGTGTGCCGGATATGGTACCGGATTCTATTTCCTGGTTGCCTGGAGCTGCCGGTATCCTGCGATATGACAGACAGCCTGAACTGGTGCAGCGAGCTTTCGATGAAGCCGACCTGGTATGCTGTGTTGACTTTAGCAGTGAGGGACGTCTTGATGAGATGGACCATGTATTGTTGGGTTGCAAGACTCAGCGTGTCATCATCGACCACCATCTGTCTCCTAATCTTGAGGCTAAGCTGCTGGTTTCGCAGCCACATGCCAGCAGTGCCAGCGACCTGGTATTCCGTGTAGTCTGGCAGTTGGGAGGTTTCCCACAGATGGATCAGACCTGGGCTACCTGTATCTATTGCGGCATGATGACCGATACGGGCGGTTTCACCTATAATTCTACCCAGCCTTATATCTATTACATCATCTGCTTGCTGCTTACCAAGAACATCGACAAGGATAAGATTTACCGCAATGTCTTCAATAATGCCCGCATTCCGGCAGTCCGGTTCCGTGGCTATCTGATGAATGAAAAGCTGCAGGTAGTAGAGGGCCTTCATGCCAGTTTCTATACAGTGACCCGTAAAGAGCTGAAGAAGTATGACTTTATCAAGGGCGACCTGGAAGGACTGGTGAACGTGCCTCTTACCATCAAGGGACACAAACTCTCCATTTCTCTTCGTGAAGATACGGATATAGACAATCGCATATTAGTAAGTCTCCGTTCGGTAGACGATTTCCCATGCAATAAGATGGCAGCCGAGTTCTTCAATGGTGGCGGTCATCGCAATGCTTCTGGCGGCAAATTGCTTTGCAGCATACAGGAGGCAGAGCAGATTGCATTGAAGGCTATCCTGGCATACGCCGATATGCTGAAGTAGCCGTTTTTTTCCTTAGAAATGACGAAAAAGACAGAAAACAACCCCGTTTTGAGGCAATAGGATGATAATAAGTGATAAATAATAATAAAATCAGCCTATTCCTCTCGGTGTTGTCTTATCTTTTTTGTACCTTTGCCCAATAAATCAGATTTTAAAAAGAAGAATGAAGAAATTTTTGTTTGCAATGATTGCTTTCGCGGCAGTTTTATCGTTTGCCGCATGCAATGATAGTGAGACTTATAAGGACATGCGCGACAGAGAACTCGATTCTATCAGCTCTTTCTTGCGTAAGGAAAATATTAAGGTCATCTCTGAGGATGAGTTCAACAGACGTTGGAAAAATAATGAAAAACTGACGGATACAGCAAAGAACAACAACGAATGGGTACTTTTCAACAGTAACGGTATTTACATGCAGGTGATTGACCAGGGATGTGGCGACTATATCAAGAAAGGTACATCGGTAGATGTATTGGTCCGCTTTGATGAGTATAACCTTTCGTATGCTGCTGAAATGAGCGATAAGTGTCTCACGCTTTCAAACAAAGTTCCTGCTTATTATATAGATAAGATAAGTGTTACCAATACTTCCGGTACATTCACCGGTTCTTTCGTTGATCCTTCAGCCAGTCTGATGGCCAGAACATATAATTCATCCAATTATGGAAGTGTAAGTTCTACCGTGCCTAGCGGTTGGCTCATACCATTCACCTGGATTAAGATAGGCAGACCGAAGACTGATGATGAACGCATCGCTCATGTCCGCCTGCTCGTACCTCACTCTTACGGTACCACATCGGCATCGGGCAGTGTGCAGGCATGTGTCTACGACATGACCCTGCAGAAAGGAAGATAAACATAAAAAGAGATATATTTATGACACTGATTAAGTCAATTTCTGGTATCCGCGGTACTATCGGCGGTCCAGCGGGCGATACTTTGAATCCGCTCGATATCGTAAAGTTCACTTCAGCATACGCTACCTTCATTCGCCGTAGCGGTGCTTCAGAGAGTAATACCATCGTTGTAGGCCGTGATGCGCGCATCTCTGGCGAGATGGTAAAGAATGTGGTTTGTGGAACCCTCATGGGTATGGGCTACGATGTGCTGAACATCGGTCTGGCTACTACTCCTACCACCGAACTTGCTGTTACCATGAGTGGTGCGGCCGGCGGTATCATCATCACAGCTTCTCACAACCCACGCCAGTGGAATGCCCTCAAACTCCTCAACGAGAAGGGTGAGTTCCTCACAGCAGCTAATGGTAACGAGGTGCTGGGTATCGCAGAGAAGGAAGACTTCGACTATGCGGATGTGGATCATCTCGGAAAATATACTGAAGACAATACCTTCAACAAGCGCCATATCGACTCCGTACTTGCTTTGAAGCTCGTAGATGTCGAAGCAATCAAGAATGCCCACTTCAAGGTTTGTGTAGATTCCATCAACTCAGTTGGTGGCGTTATTCTTCCAGAGTTGCTCGATGCGCTCGGTGTAGCATATACTTTCCTCAATGGTGAGCCTACAGGCGACTTTGCTCATAATCCGGAGCCATTGGAGAAGAACCTCGGTGGTATCATGGATGAGTTGAAGAAGGGTGGTTACGATATGGGTATCGTTGTAGACCCTGATGTTGACCGCCTGGCTTTCATTTGCGAAGATGGCAAGATGTTTGGCGAAGAGTATACCTTGGTAAGTGTGGCAGATTACGTGTTGGGCAAGACGCCAGGCAATACCGTCAGCAACCTTTCATCTACCCGTGCCCTCCGTGATGTTACAGAGAAGCATGGTGGCAAGTACACTGCAGCTGCTGTAGGCGAGGTGAATGTAACTACCAAGATGAAGGATGTTCACGCTGTTATCGGTGGTGAAGGCAATGGTGGAGTTATCTATCCAGAGAGCCATTACGGTCGTGATGCCCTCGTTGGTATCGCCCTCTTCCTGAGCAGCCTGGCTCACAAGGGCTGCAAGGTGAGCGAGCTCCGTGCCAGCTTCCCTAACTATTTCATCGCCAAGAACCGCATCGACCTGACTCCATCTACCGATGTAGATGCTATCCTCGTGAAGGTTAAGGAGATGTATGGTAAGGAGAAGGATGTTACCGTAACAGATATCGATGGCGTCAAGCTTGATTTCCCTGACAAGTGGGTTCACCTCCGCAAGAGTAATACCGAGCCTATCATCCGCGTATATAGCGAGGCCTCTACCATGGAGCAGGCTGATGAGCTGGGCAAGAAACTCATGCAGGTGGTTTACGATATGCAGTAAGATACTGAAGATGAGATCATATAAAAAGAGATGAAGCAACGTAGATTTAGCTTCATCTCTTTTTTTTGTGCGCCGATTTCCATCTGCAAAACTTCAGTAATTTGAAGAAAGATAGAGAAAGATTTGGCTTTCTCAGATAAAAATCGTATTTTTGTTGCGAAATTGCAGACAATGAGGCCTCTGAGCCTTTGTTGCAGTAATGAAAAACTTGAACCGTTCCTGATAGGGAGCATAAATGAAATTACAGAATAATGGAATCTATTATAAAGCATTATCAGGTAGCCCATGTCGGGTTCAGCCTTTCTTATCCTGATTCCTCTCAGGAGATGATGGCTGTTTTACTGGAGGCTTATCAGGCGTTTGAATGCGAAGAGCAGGTCGCATCTGCTGCCCTGACCTCCTTCTCTCTTACCTTGAACGAAAGCGGGGAAGAACTGAGGAAACCTGCCGGTTTCAAGGAGGAATGCAGACAGAATGAAGAGGGACAGTTCATTATCAGCGGTAGTCTGGGAGAGAAGCAGAAGGCGTTCCTGATGGCAATGACTGATATGAAATCGATACTGGTTACAGGTCATGATTATCAGCATTCCAGTCTTCTGGTTCCTGCTGGCATCTTCAGCCAGAAGTCGGCTTTCGGATCCCTCAAGGCAACCGTTGACACCTCGCTGATGCTGCTCTATGCCATGCGTTCGGCTGCCGGAGATACACTCCTGTTTCATTCTTCTACCATAGTAAAGGATGGAAAGGCTTATCTCTTCCTGGGCAAGAGCGGAACGGGCAAGAGTACGCATTCCGGACTGTGGCTCAAACATATCGGGGGCACCCGACTGCTCAATGATGATAACCCGGTGGTATATATATCGCACGAAGGAACGCCCATGGTGAGTGGCTCGCCTTGGAGCGGAAAGACACCTTGCTATAAGAACGAGGAATATCCGATAGGGGCAATTGTCCAATTGCGCCAGGCACCAGAGAATAAAATCAGAAAACAGACCGTCATAGAGTCTTATGTGTCTATCAAGACTTCTGTCTCCGGCAAGGCATGGGAGAAGGAAATTGCAGATGGCCAGCATCAAACGATAGAGAAGCTGAT
>ERZ1034871.1478-NODE-1478-length-11562-cov-28.950204_pt1 | contig 11562 bp, 20 predicted proteins | sample MGYA00520631_ERZ1034871 | MGnify/ENA primary metagenome ERZ1034871 (study PRJEB33766, sample SAMN09781721) | gut metagenome | biome: gut microbiome | host: Homo sapiens | place: Madagascar | study: EMG produced TPA metagenomics assembly of the PRJNA485056 data...
GCCGGAAGCCGCACCCGTGGAACAGTAGCCGGAAGCCGCACCCGTGGAATAGTCGCCGGAAGCCGCACCCGTGGAATAGTCGCCGGAAGCGATCTTTTCAGCCTCTTTTACTTTTTTGTTCACTCGGTCCATCACGGCTTTTACGCCAAGCTTTACCATATCAGCAATCTTGATCTCCGCTTCAACGGTAAGCTCTGTGCAGGCAAGCTTTGTATCTTTTTTGTCTTCACGGCTGATATCTCCGCCGCACTCAACTTTAAAGATGCGGGAACCATCCGCCAGTGGATAGTAGTGCAGCACATCCAGCGGGTTCTCGCAAGCGTGCATACCAGCGCTGCAGCACTTCGCAACGGGTTCCGTGTAGGTCTTGCCGATTTCATACTGTTTGCCACGGCAAATCATGTCTGCATTCATGCCCTTGTAAGCAATAATTTTATCACTCATGTGTTATTTTCCTCCCTGTATCTCGTTACAGTTCCCATTCTTCTTCCATTGGACACCTCAGTTTCCGTTCGTCACTACGGTATCAGCACCCTGGACAGTGACCCAGCCGTGCTTCAAGCGGGCTTCTGCTTCTTTCATCTGGATAAGCTCAGGGGTGATAGACTCGGACACAATGCGGTTAGAATCAGCCTCTGCCTGAGCCTCGATCACTTTCACATCAGCTTCCGCCTGAGCCTTTACTTTGTCCGTCTCAGCCTGTGCAAGGGCGGTCTGCTTGTTAAGCTCTGCAATTTCTGCATCCTGCTTAGCCTGTTCCTTTGCTCGAATCTTCTCAGTGAGAGTGTCGTCCAGTTCAACATCAATGACTAAAGCACTGGAAACGTTGATGCCGTACTCCGAGGTAAGCTTCTCGTTCAAATAGTTCGTGATAGCGTTGTTTACTTCCGTCTTTTTCTCGGAATAAATGTCCATCACGGAAAACTGCGGGGTTACTTCCTTGACGTAAGCAATGATGCTGTTCTGGATGCGGCTTTCTACCAGCGATTCACCATCCATGCCGTTAAATCTGCTGTACAGCTCCACCACGCGGTCAGGGATGAAATTGTAGTTTACGGTCAGGTTGACGCCTACCATGCCGCCGCTGGCGGGTGCATCAATGTGCCAATCGGCGTGCTCTTTTGCGTTGTAGTCTGCCGGATCATCGGAAAAAATGAGCTGCTGCTGACTGATAGGGAACTTGCTGACGTGCTTCATGGGAGAGAGAAAATGCCATCCCTGAGAGAGGGGTTTCTGCTCAACGCCCCGGGCAGAGTAGACAACACCGACGTAACCAACCGGAACGCGGTTGAGGCACAAGATACAGACAAATGCCACGATCAGCGCGGAAACAACGGAACCAATAACTTTTTTCATGATTTACTCCTTACTTTTGAAAATAGGTAATAACGACGTACGCAACAATAAACGTGAGAACAAAGAAAGATAAAACCTCTTTCATGGAAAGCACCTCACTTTTTAGAACTGCTGCAAAAGCTGCCAACCAGCAGCAATGCAATCCATGCAGCGGTGCCAACGGCCCAGGTAAACGTCCAGTGCATCAATGCGCAGATGGCCCACACGGCGGCGCAGGTAACACCCCACGAGATACCCAGCAGCACAGCGAAGATTGCAACGATCATCAATGCCTTAGCCACGGTGCGCCACCTCCTTGCCAACAAGTTTTCTGGCGGTGGCGGTGTTCAGCTTGTGCCAGGTTTCCGGATTCTTTGGCTCCGGCCGTTCCGGGGGCTTAACATCATCTGCACAATAGAGTGCCTGCTGCAGGTCTTCCACGATGATGCCAAAATCATCGGCCATAGCCTGCCACATATCGCTCTGGAACTTGTAATAGGCGTTCTGTGCGTGGAACTGATGGCGCTGCTGGAGCTTCTGGTACTGGGTGATCAGCGCCCTGATTTTGTCTTCAAGCTTCATGGCCGTTCACCTCGTCCTCTTCCAGCAGGTTCTTCAGGTCGGCCAAGAACTGGCCGCACATCTTCGCTTTTATAGCTTCCTCCGACTGGCCATACGGGCCGCAAAACGGCCCGGATCTGAAAAACGACTTTGAACGGAAGTCCTCTTCCAAGAACTGATACTTGCCAATCAGCTGGCAAACCTTATCGCGCATCGTGGTTTTCATACTTGCTCCTCCTTTACCGTCCATGCGGTCAGCGTCTTTGCGACGCCGTTTTTCTTGATTTCGTCGATCTGGAAGTCCAAAACGGTTAGGCTGCCAAAGTCCTTGTCAAAGCCAGCGTTCCAGAGCCCGAAATACAGCTCCTTGCCGTGGTTGTCCACGACCTTGATTTTTGTAACGCCTGTAAACACGTTGTAACAGGCGTAGACCAGGCGGCTCAGGGTCATGTTACGCACCCCTTTCAAACAGGCTGGTCTGGCCGTTGGTCTGCTGGATCAGCATCACGGTGTTGGTGCTGGGCTTCCAGCGCTGGATGTACTCCACCGCTTCGTCAAAGCGCTTGCGGGGGATGTTGCCCACGCTGTTCACCCGGAACCAATCCTGCACGTCGTGGTTGCACTCGCTGTACACCTTGCTGCGCACGTGGTTGTCGATGTAGGCCGGGGTGTCCTCGCCGCCCAGTGCCCCAATGACGGCCCGGCTGATGGCCTTGCGCAGCACACGCTGCTGGTTGTAATCCACCGTCATGGTGTTCTCCAACGCCGTGAGCCGCTCTTCCTGCCGCTGGGTGCGGTTGTCCAGCATAAACAGCGCCTGCATCTCCTTACTGAGCTTGGGCATCATGTAACTGCCCGTCTTGCGCAGGGTGGGCAGCACCTCGCTTGTCACCCAGCGCTTAAACCGCACCGCCCCTTCCAGCTTGCTGCCAAAAATCAGGCTGTACAGGCCGGACTCGTTGATAATGACCATTTTCTGGTTGCCGCCGGGGGTCATCAATTCGGTGACCCCTTTGTCCTGCTCGTCAACGTGGTTGGAAACGGCGTTTGCGAGGGACTTGCCTTCGCCGTATCCCAGCGCCGCCGCCACGTCCTTGCCCACGAACCACGGCTCGCCGTTCTGGTCCACCGTGCGGATGTCTCCGAACTCGGGGCTTGTGAAAATTTGAATGTTTGCCATGTTAACCTCCTTAAAAAACGCCTTTCAATGAATGCACTGTGATTCCGAAGACCGATACTTCATGACTTCCGTCACTGTAACGCGTAGTTTTTCCTCCCAAGCAACTGATTGTTGAAATCATGCATCTATACTCCTTGCAATAATCCATTCCGCCATCGCTCGGGTACCCATCTTGTAGGCCTTCAGACTTGTGAATTCGCATCATGCTCCATTTGGTGTTCAAATTTAGAGCGACGGTTTCAACGCACTCCTCTGGCGTTCGTTCTTCCCACTTACTCATCATCGTAGACCACAATCTCGTTCAGTGTGACCTTGAAATACTTTGCGAGCTTGAGCAGCTGTGAAAGGCTGGGCCCGTAAATCGAGCGCTCCCACTTGCCGATTGCGCCGTTGCTCAGGCCTGCCGCCGCTTCCAGATCGGTGCGGCTCAGCCCGTGCAACTTGCAAAACTGGTCAATTTTTGATACATTCACTAGCAATTCTCCTTTCCGGGCTTGAAAATCACTAGAAAATATGCTACTATGTAGTTGCGAGGTACAAAGTGAATAAAATCTAGCGTCTGCCCGATATAATATTGTCAGGGGCTTTGGTTTTGTTTGCTCCTTACGCTCTCTATTATATAGCCTAATTTTCTAGTTGTCAATAGAAAATTAGGCTATTGGAGGAGTTTTTTATGCGTTCTTTGCCTGAGCTGGTAGAATTCATCCGTGTATCGTGCAAAAATCAAGGAAGCTCCATTACAAAAATGGAGAAAGATTTGAAATTTGCCAACGGAACAGTAGGAAAATGGGCTAATGGAAAGCGCTATCCGCCGAAAGACAAGCTATTGCTGGTAGCCGACTTTTTGCAAATTTCTATTGAGGAGCTCATGGGTCAAGAGCCGACACAAAAAGAAAAACCCAGCATCGCTGGAGAGATAGACATGAGTAGTCTGTCTCCAGAAGATGCTGAGCTTGTAAGAAAAATTATGGCCGCATCGGACGCAAAAAAGAATGCGATCCTGGCGTTGCTGTGATTTAACTGTTTAGAATATCGAGGACTTTCTGACGGAATGCAGGGTCACTCTTTAGCTTTTCGATGATTCTTTTGATTTCGTCCTGGCTGAAAGTTGTACCCTGCATTTTGTTTTATCCTCCTTATATAATATGTAGTGTGCGAGGTGTTGCGGTATGGGGCTTCTGTCTCTTGTCTTTGGGAAAAAGCCCGATTCAAAAGCGCAGTCTGAAGCAAAATCTGACATCCGAGAAGCGCCGTTAAAACCCGAAGCGGGTTTAAAGCTAAAAGAAAACGCCATCTGTGAAGATTTTTCAAAGCCCTTTGTGGATGAGCCTCCAATTCCAGACGGGGATGAGAAGTTTTACGAAAAACCCGAGTATTACACTGATTTTGTTCCGTCTTTTTCGCTCAAATCCAAAAACGGGATGCTGCGTGTACAGTCTTTTGCGGAGCGAAAGAAAACATCTTATCCATCCCCCAGAGGGCTGTATGTGGGTGAAATTGCACTGATACACTATTGCTCCTTTGGCGATTATCCAAACCCAAAGCGGGGGTACCCAGGCTTCTGGTGGTTTGAATACGGTATGAAAAACGTCAATTTTTATCTGGAATCCCTTGAAGAAAGAGGGTTTATCCAGATGCAGGAAAACGGGAAATACGCGCCAACGGCATTTGGAAAGCAAGAAGTAGCTGACAACTTTTATGTGGTTTATATGATGAACGCTCCTGGGCTGACGGTTGATAACCTTGAAGCGTCTGATGATTTTTCAGTTTGGGGCATCAATCGGAGACTTGCAGGTGGCGATCCGCGTAACTGGGAAGATGTTGTTTACCAGATATGGCGCGAGATTGACGAATACAAGGCTCACAAAAAAGCAGAGGAAGATGCAAAACTCAAAGCCGTCGGAATCGATGTGGATAAATACAGAAAAAAGCTTGAATCCGCCTCCTTGAACTGGAACGAGCTTGGTTTTCGTGATGGGTTGGGCCGTACAGCCGCGGCTTTGAGCATAGACACATCTTATGCAAATAAACTTCCTGTCGGATATTTGCAAGCTGTAATGCGGCGCGTTCTGGACAATTTTCTATTCATTGAGCGTTTAAAAGATGTAACTGATTTTTTTGATAAAATTGATTTTGTCAAAAGAGATTTGAAACAGCTTTCTGCTGCAGAGATGCACGGCGCGAAATTCAACTACAGTCCTTCGTTACTTTTATGGAGTGTCGAAACGCACACCAAAGATCTGTTTTCGATTGTAATTGAAAATTCTTCAAGCGCTCAAATGGACAAGATTTGTTCCTTGAAAACGGATCGTGGCCGTCTGAACTCTAACCAGCGTTGGAAAGATTCTATTGACTTGCTTACGCAAAATTATAACGATGATTTGAAATCAATCATTCAAGACGAGTTCAAGAAGCTTGAAAAAGCTAGAGAAGAAATGAAGAATGAGGTGTAATCATGGCGAATATCTGCCCCGTCTGCGGTGGAAAGTTTGGCCTGCTGAACCGGGAGAAGAGCGCTGATGGCTCGATTTGCGCCAGCTGCAGCAACTTTTTCTTTTCAAAATTGGGCATCCGGGCAGCAAAGCAACCGACAGCTGCCCTTGCGGATTACTGGGTTACATTGGAAGACCGCCGCAAGGCGTTCAAGGAGACCGATTCCATCTATGATGGAGATGCGCTTTTTGTGTCGATTGACAAACCAAACCGGCTGTTTTGCATTGGACACCGCGGCGGTGATAAAGGCCCTCGCATGATCTACAGCTTTGATGAAGTCGCCGGGTATGAATCTGACGCGCCTGACGATCTGACGGTGACAGAGACAAAGGGCGGTATTGGCCGTGCCGTGATCGGTGCAGCCGTTGCAGGGCCTGTGGGTGCGATCGTGGGCGCTGCCACCGCTAAAACAGAGACCCGCAAGGGTCGCAGTAAAGAGAGCGTATCTATCCACTTTGCGCTGCTTCCACTGGGAGAAAGCAGCTTGCCTACAACGGTTTATCCAGGCGGAATGACTGCGTTTCTCAAGAGTTGCAAAGGCTCACCAGAACAGCCGCGGGGCGCCGCTCCGGCTGCCCCCAGCTCTGCCGATGAACTTTTGAAGTTTAAGCAGCTACTGGATATGGGGGCCATCACGGAAGCGGAGTACAACGCAAAGAAATCTCAGTTGCTTTTCCTGTAAACCTGTTTACAACCATATTATAAAACCATTAGTTGTATATCGTCAAGCGTAAAAAATTGCGCAAAACAAGTTAAAAATTTATTCATTTGCGTTGAAGCGTTAAAATTTACGCTGGCTTTTGCGCGTTTTACGCTGAATACGCGCAAAATATGCGCGTTGTTATTCGCGGTTGCAAGGATTTTGCAAATTTTGCAGCAGGTCAGCGGCTACAGCCCCGCCGGGTTCACCGGCGGCAGCGTGCAGCTTGTCAAGCGCGGCGATCTTGTGGGCCGCGTACATCATCGCAATGGCTTTCTGATCTGGCGTCATGCTCACATAGCAGGCCAGAGCGGCGCGGATATAGGTACTGAAGTGCTTCATCTTGTCTTTCATGGCTCAGTCCTCCCAGGGTGCAGGGGTGCGGTCGGTGCCGGTCAGGATACTGGCGGGCATTCCATCGATGATGGTCATTTCGTTTTCTTTACCGTTTCTTTGCTGCGTTTCCATTTTAAATTCCTCCATCTTTTGTAGAATTTGTACATCTTACGCCCCAAATTCTACCATGCGCCGCATAAAAAGGAAACGCACATGCTTTTTGTCGAATGGCGCAGATTTTTTCTGCGTCATTTTTTGTTTAAAGCACGCTTCTTTTCGAGGGGGTATATAATATGAGCTTTTTTACTGCGGAAAAAATCGGGGCTGCTTTGGCAAAAGCCAGAGTTTCCGCCGGGTTGAGCCAACGAGAGATCGCCAGGAAAATCAATTGCGGAGAACGGACGGTACAGAGCTGGGAAAAAGGCATGACAAGCCCGGATTCGGACGAGATCATGGATTGGTGCAGTGCGTGCGGGGTATCCCCTTTTTCCGTGTTCCAAGAAATGCTGCACCCAGAGCTATACGGCACGCCAGACGCCGACAAGACGGACCAGCAAATCAGCAAAGAGCTCATAAAGTATGTGCAAGGTCTCCCTCCTCTAACAAAACGGTTGCTGCTGTTCATCCTCAAAGGCCGGCATGGAAGCTACCCGCCAGCGGTGATCTCCGAGGTTGCGGCAAACCTGCACTGCCCGCTCAATAACCGGGTGAGCATCTGTGGTGCCGTGATTGACCATTACAGCTTTGCGCAATCTATGGGCCTTGACCCTTGCCCGCGGGAGCCACAGCCGCCCCTTGAAGATTTGCGCATGAATTACAAGGCAGGCCGTGCGGCCTCTGAGAACGGCGATCAGGGCTATATAGGAAGCAGAAAGGAGTAAACCGTGGAATGTATCAGGTGCCACAAAGAAGTTCCGGACGGAGCCTTATTTTGCCCGTGGTGCGGTAAGCGCCAGCCTGACTATGCCCCGCCCGTGCAGAGAAAAAAGCGCCGCCGCCCAAAGGGCAGCGGCAGCGTGTATAAAAAGTCTGACGGAAACAGAAACAAGCCATACGTTGCAATAGTTCCTACGGAAAGCGGAGGAAAAACGGTTCTTGGCCATTATGCGTCTGCCGGGGAAGCTATCCAAGCTTTGGACTCCTACAACGCCCAGAGGACACCGGCAGAGCGCTTAAAATCCACTTTTGCGGAGCTCTATGAAAGGTGGAGTGCTACGCACTTTAGTAGCATTGGTGAGGATACAAAAGACGGGTATATAAGAGCTTACAGCAAAGCCGAAAAGCTTTGGAACGTCGAAATGCGTAATCTTAAAACAGAAGATTACCAAAAAGTTATTGATGAACTTTCCGCAGATGGAAAATCCCGAAGCCTATGTGAAAAACAAAAAGGCTTATTTCGGCAGTTATGCTTATATGCCATGAAGCAAGATATCATCAACCAAAACTATGCTGACGGGTTAGAGCTGCCACCGGCACCCGGCCCAAAGGAAAGGATTCTCACACCGGAAGAGACGGCTAAAATCAGAGCCGTTGCAGATGATCCTAAAAGCGGAATGCGTTTGACGGCGCAGATTGCAATGGTTCTTTTATACACCGGAATGAGAATCGACGAGCTTCTTTCTTTGCCCAGAGATAACGTTGATCTAAAAAACGGCAATCTGACCGGAGGTGAAAAGACCGCTGCCGGAAAAGGGCGTTTTATTCCTATCTTAAATCCGATTAAAAATATTCTTGCGGAATGGATGCTGTTGAGCATCGGAGAAAAATATCTTCTTCCCACTGAAAGCGGAAATAAAAAAGACAAAAACAATGTCGAACATTCTTTTCGGAAGCTGATGCTTGATCTTGGAATAAACCAGGTTGACACTCCGATTAGAGACCGCATTACTCCCCACGCTTTGCGCCGCACTGCAACCACCCTTCTCGTTGAAGCAAACGTGGCACCCACTGCAACAAAAAAGATTATGGGACACACAAATTTCTCCACCACCGCAAGATATTACGTTGCTCACCGTCAAAAGTTCCTCACCGATGAGATGAAAAAGGCTGAAAAGCTTTTTGAAGAACGTAAAAAAGAGGAAGAGTAATTGAAGTTTCAAGGTAGCTTATTTGGTAGATTATCACACCGTTTTAAGACATTTCACATCACTTTACCACAAAAAAATAACGCACAGGCGAACTAAAAGTGTCGTCTGTGCGTTATTTTTTGGAGCTGGTGACAGGAGTTGAACCTGCAACCCACTGATTACAAATCAATATTTATTATCGAAAATACGTTTATTTTTTCTGATTTGGTTGCTTATTGGTTTCCTATTAAATTTGAAATCCTCCGCATTACAAGCTCATACTCTTTCGGATACACCAGCTTTATTGCGTTCATGTGCTCGTCAAGCACCTGCATCAGACCGCCAAAAGGCACAGAGCTTGCAGCCTCTACAAATTCGCTCTGCTGTTCTTGCGGTCTTGTGGAATACTCCATCTGCATGACTGGTTCAGGCTGCGGAGAGGGGCTGTTTTCCCGGCTTTCCGTTTCGCTCAATTCATTTCGCACAGTGCAGAGGGCGGCAAGCTTTTCCACGCTCTGCCAGTCCGTTGCACCGCATTTCAGCTTGTGAATATGGGTGTTGATCTCGTCAATGTCCATGCCTGCCGCCCTCCTCCCTTATGCGTTGCGCAAGATGTCAGCGGCCCGCTTGTAGGCATCGCGCTCTGCGCCGGTGGCGTCCTGCATCATGTCCTCGATGTCAGAGATCATACGCTCACGGCCATCCGTGCGGGAGTAGTGTCCGCGCACATAGTGACGGCCACGGTTGGCGTAGCTGCTGCCCCGGTTGTAACCGTTTCCGGCATCGCGGCTGAAAGATCCGCGCATGTCAGCTTCCCACTCGCCCGCACGGCTGTACTCGCCGCCCTCGCAGTAATCCTCGATGCGGTGGATGTCCAGAATGATATCCACGATCTCGCCGATCATCTCAACATCGCCCGGAGAGCGGTTCTTTTTGTCGGTCAGCTCCATGAGCTCTTCGCACATTTCGTCCTTCAGATGATTCAGTTTATCCAGCATGACTTTATCTCCTTTCTTATGCTACCCGCTCAACGATCAGATTGCTGTTTGCAATGCTGACAGCCTGCGTACTGGTGTTTTTAACCGCCACGGTCACGCAGCAGCCGCGCGGCACCTCGATGAAAGCGGCCACGAAAACGTTGAAGTAATTTTCGACTGCCGCCGGGGTGACAATGGCGGTCGCACTGGTCAGCGGCTCACCACTAACAGCCAGAGCCACGGAAACGGGCCCAACAGTGCCGCCGGTGGGAATGGCGATATTGCCGCCAAAGCTTACCTTGAAGCGCGCTTTGCACTGATTGGTCAGGCCTCGCAGAGTCACAAGGCCGCTGCCCTCACGGTGCATGATGCAGGCAGGGGCTTTCACCGCGGTCTCGGTCAGGGGAAAGTTTTCACCCGCCGCCACACTGACGGTGTTAGAGTTGCTAAATTCAGCCATTATCCGAAACCTCCTTTTCTGCACAAACAGGCGCATTTACCGCATAAACGGTTTTTAAGATATCCATCCAAGAATTGGATGGATCTGCTTTTTCCGTATCAAGCAGGGTTTTCAAAATGAAAACATAGGTGTTCAATTCCATCATGCTCATTTTGCTCTTATCCATGCTGTACAGATAATCTACAAACTGCTGTTTCAGCTCTGCTACGGTCATTCAAATACTCCTTTCATAGAAAAACGCCGGGACTTTTGCCCCGGCGCTCTGGTTTGCAAAATCAGCTCAGGGGGCTGAACATTTTCCATTTTGGAAAAAGTTGCCGTGATTCAGTTATGCGCAGCTGCCGCAGCCGGTCCCACAGCCATAGTAAATGGCGTTGGGGTTGGGCACCTGATAGGCAGGCACGGGAACTTTCTGCTGCAGAGTCCCGATGATCTGGTTGGTCTGTGCGTTCATCGCGGTGGTCAGGAGCGCACTCTGGCGATCCTGAGAAGCAGCCCGGCGCAGCTCGTTGTTTTCGCTCTGCAGGGTGGCGATCTTATCGTTGGTCAGGAAGTCAAGCACCGCGCGGGTGTTGCTGTTCTGATTCTCGATGATGTCCCGGGTGTTGTTGTTCATGGTGTTCTGCGTTGCGCAGAAGCCCTGCTGCATCTGGTTCCGGGTGTCGCACTCCTGAGTGGCCAGATTGTAGTTAACTCCCTGGATCGCGGTCTGGGTCTTGCAGCAGCAGTCTGCCAGCTGTGTAGCCAGAGCATTCTGCCCCTGCATCAGCGCGACATTGGTGCTGTTGAAGCCCTGCTGCATGGCGTTGGTGACGCCGTTCAGGCCCTGCTGCACGCCGTTGAAGCCCTGAAGCATTCCGGTGTTCATGGCATAGAATCCGTCGCACAGGCCGCTTTCCAGCCCGTTCAACTTGTTCATGACGCTCTGGTTGTCGAAACCGCGCTGCAGGTCTGCCTGGGTCACTGCGCTGGTCATATAAGGCGAAGCGCCGCCCATGCCCATGCCGCCGCCCCAGCCAAAGCCGCCCATGCCGCCCCAGCCGAACATGCCGAAAATCAGAAAGAGGACGATCCAGCCCATCCAGTCGCCGCCCCAGCCGTTGAGGCCGTTGTTGTAGCCGTTGGCGGGCTGTACCGGCATGGTCAGAACCGTGCTATCAGAAGAAAGAGACATAGTTTTACTCCTTTACTTTAGATTTTGAAATTTATTCTAAATGCGGCCGCATTTTAGAATCCAAACAGATTTTTCATGCCGTTGAGCATCGGCGCGATCTGCTGTGCCCGCTGCTGAATGGCGTTGAGCTGCTGTTGCGAGAGCTGGCCAGTGGAAACCATCTGGTTTATCATCTCTTGCGGGTTCTTGCCCTGCATCTGGCCCATAAACTGCTGGAACTGCCCGCCAATGGGGTTCTGGGTCTGTCGGCCCATCGAGTTATACAAGCTGCTGCTCATCG
>ERZ1034871.1481-NODE-1481-length-11540-cov-7.421506_pt1 | contig 11540 bp, 11 predicted proteins | sample MGYA00520631_ERZ1034871 | MGnify/ENA primary metagenome ERZ1034871 (study PRJEB33766, sample SAMN09781721) | gut metagenome | biome: gut microbiome | host: Homo sapiens | place: Madagascar | study: EMG produced TPA metagenomics assembly of the PRJNA485056 data...
AATAGCTAAACTCTTTGACGAGGGCTTTTGGGTGACACGATGACGAAGTCAGGAGGAAAAGACATCTTTTTATTAATCTATATAAATGGCAACCATTGAGAAAGTCCGATGGTTGCCATTTTTCATTGGAATAAACACTGAAACATAACTAAGCAGCCGCCTTGCATTTAACCCCTTTGCATGAAAAGACATGTTCTTTTTAAGGGTTTATCAGGATTTGGAGTGAAGACATACCCTACCGTAGCGCTTTGCAGGATGCGGCCCCTGCAAAGCGCCAAATGCAGACCTGTTAAATTAGGTAATAATAGTTTACAAATGGTCGCCTGAGAATCGATTTTTTTCAACCAAGCGGTCTCATGGCTGTAAATGACGCAATTATGAGCCGTTTTGATAAAAGCCTAATTATCAACAAGTTATACTTTTTGTGGTTTTCAGACAATACCGATACGCTGATTTCGCGTCGCCGTTACGGTGCAATCGCGTCGCCATTACAGTGTAATCGCGTTGCCATTACAGTGTAACGGCGTTGCGATTACACCGTAACGGCAAATCTTTTTGGCCGAAATGCCACTGACAGTGCTGTAAAGGGGCACCTCGAAGCCATTTTTCCGCTCTAAAAGCACCTGTTCCCAAGTGTTAAATTTTGGCAATAATATTTTACAATTCAATGTGTGCCGCATGGTATCTGTCATTAAAAAAGAGGATAAACCTGATACGAAGCGATGCATCGTCGAGAGCGTAGAAAAACGCATTAAGAGCATCGTTGGACAACGGGGTGTATTCCTGCCTCATATCGACGAGAAGAGTTGGAACGTTCTGAAGGCTCTTATCAAGATCCGACAGACTACGCTTGACGAGATGATGATTCCAACAGAGGAAGAGGTTATGAAAATGAGCCGGCTGAACGATAACACTTCTCAACCTCACAAATCAGCTATATACCAAGGTAGCGGAGATGTGGAAAGTGATGAGCGGCTCGGGACTTCACCTTGTCAATGACTACTGTCTGAAAGGCTCCGTTAAGTACAGATGGGATGAGGACAGACCTGCACTGACATTCATCAACGATACATGGTATGCCTCTGACTTCAATTTTATGCTGTGGTTTCTCTGCGAGTTTGACCAACGAGACACTCACACAATGAACAGTATCCACGAGATTTTGCAGGACTTCAGCATGGCGGAGGAAGAGACGCGCAAGGAGTTCATCAATACCTATGAAGACGGCGACACGTGGACGGACGGTGCTTTGAACAGGCCAGCGTTCAAGGACATCAATGTCTGCTACGTCCTCCATGCCCTTTGCTGTCACTTCCACTATTCACTTCCCGACGTGCTGCGCATGAACGGCTTCACCTTGGCGGTGCATCTGGAGTATGAGCATACATATATATAGGAGGCTATAAAAAGAAGAGAATTTACGAAATCTTTGACAGTATTTGGCACAGCTACATCATAACTTTGCAGAAATTTTAGAGCGCATGAAAGAAAAAACTTCAGCAGGAGCGGCAAAAATAGAGCAAGCCGAATGCAATCAAGCTCGCTTGAGATTGCTGAGGCGAAGCCTATTTTATCTAAAAAACTCGTCCAAAAAGTTGCATCCTATCGATATTCTTCGTAAGTTTGCAAGCGGAATGGCAGTCGTAAGCGACTGTCTCCGGACATTGAGGACAAGTAAGATGATAAGCATCACGCTGCCGTTTGATTCACGTAAATCTCGCAAGTTGAAACGAATCAGTCAATGGATAGCGAGTGATGCCCATACCTATATGGCGTGGGCTGCTCCTGCTGTTTTGTTGATTCGGGTTGTGCGAGAACCTACGTGGGCAAAATATCGGAGAGTATGCTCACGCCTATTTTTCCTCTCCATAGCAATCATACCGATGGCAGCCACGGCTCAGACGAGCAGTCAGGCTAAAAGCGCAATATATAAACAAAAAAACTCTAAAACGCATCATACTATGCCACAGATCATCAAAGTCGGCGGTGGTCTCTTCTCCAAGGGAGAGCTCATCCGCATCAACCCAAGCAACAACACCATTGAGGTATCCACCAATGAGGGCCGTTCATGGTCTCCGCGTTGCACCAACACCTCTTACGGTACCTTCCGCGACCTGCTTCTCGTCGGTCGTGAGATTCTTGCCGCCACCTCCCGTGGCCTCTATGTCTCGACTAACTCCGGCCGCAGCTTCTCGCCACGTTGTGTCAACAGTTCCTACGGCGACTTCATCAACCTGCAGGACGAGGGCAACACCCTGCTCGCCAACACCACCAAGGGATTGTACTACTCCACGAACGGTGGAAGAAGCTGGGTGAAGAGATAACAACTTAGCATAAAAAACAAGAGGAATCCGCAAAAAAGTTCGTGATTTAATTGCAAGTTTGAGAAACATTCCCTAAATTCGCCAATGGGTTGTGAAGCGAGAGATTAACTTCTCTTGTCGTCATCTTTCTAAGAGGCACGAATGAACTTGTGTGCTCGTGCAGACAAGCACGGTTTGTGGGTTGCATGGTATTTATACGCTTATGCTACTAAGAAACCATAAAATCAATTCGTAAAATTTATATACTATGGAAGAGGAATATAATAATTATTTATTAGAGAAGTGGAATAATATACTAATAGCTTTTCGTGAAACAGAACATTGTAATGGGAAAATACATTTCTGTGACTTGTTTGAATTTTCCTATCCTGATAATCCGGAAAGAACCTTTCGCTTGCGTTTGGAAGTCGATTTAGCTAAGCCATTATTCGATGTCTATTATGGTATTTTTTTAACAAAACCAATATCTGCTGGAGAGAATTTTACAGATATTAATAATGAATGGGCAAAGTTTAGGACATTTATTGATAATGAACGTCCAACTGTGTATTCGAGATCCAATGGTTGCTCTAATGATAAAGACGTGAGTTTGACAGATCCTTCACAATATGTTTATTGGCCGTATTGGGTCAAAGTTGGTGAATTGGATAATATTTTAATCAAGTCCGACATTGACATTATTAAGCGATCTCTTTTAGAAATTGGTTTTAAGATCTCAAAAAAATGATCTATGAATCTGAAAGTTTTAGGCATATAAGAATTTATTAATATAAACGGCATGGATATAACCATATTTAGAGTTTCACAAGATCATTACGAGCAAATATTATTTCTTCTAAGGGATAATATTGGGATTAACTTAGGTGGAGCCAAAACTATTTTAGCATCTTGTCCTGTAGACATTAGCATAGAAGATGAGAATCAATGTCTAAAGGTAGTTAATTCATTAAAGGAGATGGGATGCGATGTTAGCGCCTCTAATCACATATTTGTACCATTAAGCAAAAAACTTCAAGCATTACATCTTGATAATGACTATGACAGATTTGTTTATCCAAACATTTCAAATAAGCAAAGTGATGCGCTCTCCATCTTCTTTAACATTGGAGATGACGAGCATGTGGCATATTACAGAATAATTACAGCAGATAAATCTACCCCCGAAAAGCTAATCATTACAGACAAAGGAATTCGCTACCGTCAGTTTTATCAATTTTGGGGATTTGGTCTTATAAGTGCTGATGTCAACTCCAAGCCTAAAAATGAATGGATTGCCCTATGGGATGAGTTCGACAAGGTTACTTATAATCCCGAAGATAAACGTTTCTACTTTTTTAAAGGTGCTTACAATGTCGGTTATGCGCCAAGGAATTATCTGGTTAAGAAAGAATCCCCTGAAATATGTATTGACTTTGCAAAAATCCTTACCGAAATTTCTTCTTATTATAAAAGTGACGAAGACAAGTTAGACGATATAATAGGACTGGAGTCTAATGGGGATTTCCAAAAAGCGCTGTTAGGGATTAACGATTTAATAAATACCATAACAGATAGGTCTAAGCTGTGTATCTTGTATTACGTACAAGGTAGGATCCTCGTGTCAAGCACTTCTCAAGACAAAGGTGAAGATGAAATCAAGGATTTGACTAAGAAGGCTATAGCCTCATTGAACTCTTCTTTGAGACTAATTTCTGATGGTGATAACGACGTGCTTCCATATATTAATTATTGGATGGGCATGGCTTTGGCACACATAGGAGACATTTCATGTCGGGACTATTTTATTAAAGCTTTAGATACGAATTCATCGGATGACGATGATATCGTCAAAGAATCTTTGGACATGCTCAATCAAATTGAGGAAAAGGCTGCAGGTTCAAATGGCATGTGGAATGATTATTCAGAGGAGGTGGACTATAAAGACCGCCAATACCTTATGGTGTCCAACGATTTGAAAGGATGTTATGATCCAATAATAAAGGTGTTCAGAGAAAAATATATGCCAAACGTTGATTTCCCGATTGGACACCCCAAAATAGGGACGCTCTATATTGCTCATCCTTATCGTAAAGGCTTGTATTTGCCTTATGATGAGGCTAACAATGCCTTCTTCTTAGAGAAAGTTCATGAACTTTGCTATTTGGCTCAATGCTTGGGTGCCACTGAAATAAATATTACAAGTATTAAAGGGCAAAGTTTGTCCGATATGAAATCTTCTTCTGTAAACGTTAACGGTGAAATAAACGTGAAAGTTACCAGTGGGAGTGTCGGTGTTACTGATGAAAGAAAAGAGGATTATAAGCACTTTTATAACAAAAATGTTGGACTTCGACAGAGTTTCAATCCAACAGCAAGACCATACATCCCTGAAGGATTGATTTGGTATGATCATATGCCCAACTGGAAACAGTTGAGCAATAGTCGTATTCATGGAGATATCCTTGAATATACTGAGACTTTGAATACCGATCAAAGCATGTCATTGGCCAACAATAGGAGCAATGAAGTTTCTGCTCATTTCAAGAATCTCATAGTAGCGATAAATGCAAATGTGCATACCAACTTCTCAACACAGTTGGAGAAAACCGAAAATACTGTATGGAAGGTAGAAATAAAGTTTCGGTCTAACGCATTTTTAAAAAACGAGCCTTTGGATGGAGTAAATGGCAACGATCAAATAAATGCATACGGACCCAAAGAAAATTCACTAAACGTTTTAGAGAGCAAATATCTCGAGGAGGTGAAGTTCTGCTTGGAGGATAGCGAAGGAATCGATGGTACGGCACGGAAGTTCCTTGATAGATTATGTAAGCGTTACAATATCTCCCCCGAGCGTGCGGCCGTGATAGAGGAAATGGCGTCGCCAAAGCTTACCGACGATGAGAAGGAGTATTTGGACTCTGTGAAGGAAGTTTTGGTAGACGGCGAGATGTCACCGCGCGACAGAAAGCTCCTCAACCGCCTCCGTGATTCTTTGGGTATCTCTGAAGAAAGAGCGGCAGAATTAGAGAAGTCGGTATAACAAAGTAGCCTGCATGATAAGGACGTTAACGTCCCTATCATGCAGGTATATAGATATTACATATAATAATATAGAAACTAGATTTCAAAAAGAGATGAAAGAGATAAAAGACTCATTGATAGTTAATCCTACTGCAAAAGCGACAACGGTGGATTCTGATAAGAAAAAGAGAAGGAGCAAGCAAGAAGTATTGGCAGACAAGTTCAAAAAGGATCTTGGCTTGCCACTTGCCTCTTCGGCTGTATCTAATGAAAACTATAATTATCTGAACTCCGAATTTAATCGGTTATATGACCTTCAAGAGTCAGTTAACAAGATAAAGGAGAAAGGTACCCGCAGAAAGGCTTATAGGTCGGTGATGGATCAGAAGTTAGAGTTCTTCTATAGATATTGCATCTATGCTGAGACTTCCCAAGAGGTATACAAGATGTTCAGAAGACAATTGTGGTGGAAAGGCAAAGGTAACATGCGTATCCGCAAACACACACCTTCTTCTTGGAAGGTTAAAAGCAGGTACAGCAGTTTAGTTGAATGGAAAGATGAACTTAGCTTTAAACCTTTTGGGGAAATATTAGAAGAGTTCGATAGCATTTACAATGAGAGTACCAGTTTCCTCCTGATTTTTACTGATACAGAAAAGAAGTCAAACCAAACCAAGCGATTATTGAAGGTTGCTAAAAAGGCTGGCAAAGAATATGGACGGCTTATCAAGAAATGTCAGAAGGCTGTTTTCGTGCTTGACTATGCAAGAACTTGCGCCTATCGCAATGTTTATTTAGGCGTTGAATTGATTAACCTCATTAGAATGTCTACAGGTGGTGGGAGTTTGGCCAAGGCAAAAGATGAAACAAAAATTGAAAAGGTATCGAAAGACCTTCCTACAGTCAAGACATCTGACTTACGGGTAAACGTAAGCGACAAAGATATTCATTCTACCTTGAACAGTGTTTTAAATGACATTGGTAATGTTGCAAATATGTTCAGCAGCATAGAGATGAAAAAATGGTCATCAGAAAATGTAAATGCAACTATGGGAATCGTCGGTATAGCGGCAATAGGTTCTGTGGTTGCTAATTTGGGAGGTATGGTTTATAACTACTTTCAAAAAGTAAACGCGAATGATTGTGCCCAATTCAAGATGACACAATATATGAGCGATTTATCAGAAAAGTATCGCGGAAGTTTGGGCGCACTATTAAGATCCATAGAACTGATAGAAGCAATATATAAGGCTAATCAAGGGTTCATGAGTGTTTACCTGCCTTTACAGAAAAGTCTTCTTTCACAAAGGGATTATCAGATTAATATCCTTGATTTAAAGAGGTTGGCTGCCGCAACAAATGCTTTCAAAAAAATATCAGATTCAAAGATTTAAATAAATGAAAGACTATAATCAAATGGAAGTTTCAAAAACAGGAAAGGAGATTGAACGCGTAGGGGGCGGACTCGTGGAATTTAGTAAGAGAGTGTCGGATGCAATCCAACAGATTAATAGCAATGCCAATCAGGTAGTAACTGTATTAGGGTCAGTAAAAGACATTGCGGAGTTCTATACACAATGCCAGATGATAAATTCTAAGAATCGACAATTGGAGGCAATGACACAAGTTATGCTTGCAAACACAGTGGCGAAATTCAAACTTAGTGAACAATTCCTCACATTGAGCTTTGGAGAGCGTCATGAAGCATTGCAACATTATTATGACATAATGGATAAGGCCATAGCTGAGGATAACCAGGATCTTATAATTGCAGCAATGAACAGTATAAGTAGTATTGTCACGTCTTCTCCTTTGTCCGATCTTGAAAAGTTTTTGAGAAGGTTCAACGACCCGTCAGACTCTTTGTTGGATTTTTAGCAGATAAATACATCCTTTTGCTCTACACTGTCAGTATTCGGCAAAACTCTACACTGTAACTTTACGCTCATAAAAATTACGTTGTTATGACAGTGGTCATAGGAATCGTCAACAAGAGGGGAGGATGTCATCTGAACTGTTTCCAAACTCTGACATCATTTGACACATCTATTACTTATCTTTACATTTGTAAACCATTAAACGGAAACGATATGCTTCGAGGAATGACAACATTTGTCTGCGACAACTGCGGACACAAATTCAAGGGAATGGACATCGAGTGGTGCGCGACGGTCTTGTCGCAACCAATGAAATGCCCCAACTGCGGCAGCTACCACACCTGCCCCGACTCGTTTTTGGGACTCAATAAATCAGCCTATAGGAACATCTGGAAGAAGATGGACGAGGCTCACGAAACTCCTAAGTCTCAACGCTCGATTTTCAACTTCTAACTTCTAACTATGAGTATGAATGTTTTCTTTCAGCCCTTTGTGGGCAAGGACTATACCACGGGTGGCATTTTCGGCAAGCGCATCATGGTGCTGGGCGAGAGCCACTACTGCGATGAGGGCTGCGCCGATTGTGGCAACATTGCCAATCATCGTGAGTGCATGGCGTTTACCAATGGTGTCGTCAATGACTATCTCGATGAGGACAAACCGCGCGAACGCTGGATGAATACGTTTCTGAAGTTCGAGCGCAGCCTCGTCGGGCATGAGACCGAATGGCCGGAGCGACAGCGCATCTGGCAGAGCGTACTGTTCTACAACTATCTGCAGGTGGCGATGGGCGGACCGCGCAAGGCGGGTACGGATGCAGAATACCGTCAGGCTGAGGAAGCCTTCTTCAGTGTTCTCGACCAATACCGTCCTCAGTATATCATCGCCTGGGGCAACCGATTGTGGGGAGAGATGCCTGGCGGCGAGCGATGGCAGGACGGCGACGACATCACCATCGACGGCTACACGGTCTATACCGGCAGCTACGCACTCAGTGGTGGCGGTCGCGTGAAGGTGATGGCGGTCAACCACCCGTCAGTCGGCTACTCATGGGACTACTGGCACAAGGTGATAGAGACTTTCTTGAAAAGATAATTATCTCCTGTGACAGCTTTGGGCAGAAACAAGCATTACCTTTGCACACAGAAACGTAAAAAACGAAGAATATGAAATTAGCTGAAGCGTTAAGCCTTAGAGCCGAACTGAAAAGCAAGATCAACGCGCTCGGCCTCCGTATCAGGGAGAGCGCGAAGATACAAGAAGGCGACGAGCCGGTAGAGGATGTCGATGAGCTGCGCAAGGAGCTTGACGACTGCCTCAATCAGATTGAGGATTTGATTTACCGCATCAACATGACCAACGTACACGCCACCATCGACGGGGAGTCGCTGACACGACTGATTGCACGCCGAGATGTTCTGTCCAAGCGTGTGGCCATCATGGGGAATATCGTCAATCAGGCTGCCTCCTACGATACACGCTTTGGAAAGAACGAGATCCGATTTATCCGCACGGTGGATGTTAGGGAGCTCCACAAGGAGGTGGACAAATACTCCAAACAACTCCGGGAGCTTGACTTGAAGATTCAAGAACTCAACTGGACGGTAGAGTTGGTAGAATAAGGCAGTTGGTCGAATAAGACTTCAGAAGAGTAGTTTTCTGGGCGCAATAGTGGCGGCAAGACTGACGACAGCACCCAAGGGGCTGAATATCCACCTTATGCACAGGCACGCACAGCGCATGGGGCACAGGGTACACGGGCATGCCGTATCATATTTAGCGATATGAGGCAGCACAATTCACAGCGCACTACCATTTGCCGACTATAAGGTACAGGAAACGAGGGCGGGAAGAGGGAAGATAGGAGGCACAGCGTCCTCGCTGTGCAAGGTAGTGCGGCGGGACGCCGCACCTCCTACTACAAACAGTTTTATCATATAATAAGATTATGGACAACAGGGCAAAGTTTTATTGTTGGCTGATAGGCAAGTTGGAGCGTCGCCGCATGACGATACAAGAAATTTGTGACGACTGGGCTGATTCGTCGAGCAATATCGACGGCAAGGAGCTCAGCGTGCGCACTTTCCACCGCTACCGTGAGGAGATAGCCAACCTCTTCGGCATAGAGATAGAATGTGACAAGGCTGACGGCTACCATTATTTCATCCGTCGTGACCGTTATGCTAACACTGAGATTTCCGAATGGCTGCTCAGCTCCCTGCGCATGGCATCGCTCGGCGACATGCTGAAATACCATAGTAAGGTGATGCTGGAGAAGGCACCGGAGAATACGCAATTCCTCGACGACATCATCAGTGCCATTGACAAGCACTATGCTATCCGTTTCCATTATCGCACACCCTACGGCGACGAGAAGGATATGGAGCTCGTCCCTGCTTTCCTCCGTCTGTTCCGCCAGCGGTGGTATGTCATCGGCAACCTAATAGAGCAAAATGACCATACGCCCAAGCCCAATGCCGACGGCTCCGACTTCCATCCCCGTGTGCTGCCCTTCGACCGCATCAGCTATTTGGAGATTGTCTGCGAGAAACAGCTGCTGTCAAAGAAGGCAAAGGAACTGTTGAGCCCTGACAACTTCTACGAGGGTTGTTTTGGCATTATTCGCCAGCAGAATCTGCCACCACGAAAGATACGCATCCGTGCCTTCTATCCCGAGAACAACTACATCGAGGAGGTGCCGATCCACGAGAGCCAGACCAAGATACACGATGCCGCTGACGGCTCATATACCGACTATGAGCTCTTTGTCAGTCCCACTCGTGACTTCGAGCAGGAACTGCTGTGGCACGGTCGTAAGATCATCGTTCCTCAGTCCCGACGACCTCCGCCAGGAGATGATCGGCATCCTCAAGGATATGGTGAGGAGCTACGAGACGGGGGAGAACACCGTGGAGGAATAGTAATCACTTTGGCAAATTGTTGAGAACATCCTCAGGAAGCATAATCTCACAATCAGCTGCTGAAAGGGGTTTCTCTCGAAGAAATAGAGCGTAAACAATCTTCTTGCTTTTCGCAAACGGAGTATATTTGACTTTTTCTTGCAATTGAGCCAAGAGACGCTCTGCATGGTCAGCCGACTTCCACTTACACTCGCCGACAAGTATAGTATTTTTATCATCCATTGACTCTGCAACGACATCAAACTCCAGCTCCATGTTGCCCGTTGGGGTTTTCCTGCCATCCTTGAACACAGGTACTTTTCCCCACCAATGGGCAGCAACATTCCATGTGTGACCAAACACATTGTTGCCGGAAACAGCAATCTGACACAGACGTTCCCAGATATGTCCCACGTGTTCGGCCATGTGACTGTGAATATTTTGCAGAACGACATCAGTTCTGTCCATTGAAAGTAAGGGCCTGGCTGGAACTACAAACCTATAGTAGAAATCTAGAAATGGGTCGTCTATCACATACAACGTCTTCTTCGACTTTTCTACATCTTCTCCGAATGGCACTTCTTTGCGGACATAATGCATGGCAATGAGGTTTTTCATCACAGGTGCAAGCTCTGACACCTTATGTCCAACGACATCGGCAATACGAGAGAACTTTGCGTTTCCCTGACCTATTGCCGACATTATGGATATATAGGGCGCAATGACATTCGTATCGTCAAGAAACAGGGCCTCCGGCTCTTCTGCGAGTGGACCATGCTCGTCAAGGATAAGATTTTCCAATGCATCGTCAAGTGAACTATATTGCTCACGGAGAACCCAGTAACGTGGCACACCACCCCACACACTGTATTCTTCAACCACCTGTTTTGCACTTAGATTAAGAGCGTGCCACCAGTATTGAGCACGTATTGGACCGAGATTAATTTTCTCTGACGCACGGCCATAGAGTGGCTCAGAACCATCGAGTACTAACTTCTGCATCATACGCTGTGACGAACCACATATCAGAAGATTGTATCGCATGGTTCCACTGTCCACAATAGTTTGAATCACAGACGGAAGAGAGGAATCTCTTTCCACAAGATAAGGGAATTCATCAAGCATTAGCGTTGCCCCTTCCTTGCATTGATTATTGAAAGCACTTAAAAGTGAATCCCATGTTGAGTAAGTTGGCTTGTCAAAATCATTGTATAATAAAGCGACTGAAGCTGCAAGTCCAAGCCTTTGAGTTGAGGATTCGCTTTTAGTTGCCTCATAATAAACGTCTCCCTCTTTTAGGATTCTCTTTATCAGTCTGGACTTGCCCAACCGTCTGCGACCATAGACAACCAATAACTTGCCTTTGCAACCCTTTAGGGCAGCTTCCAAGCGGCCTAATTCCTTATTTCTATCGATAAAATTCATAAAATGTATAT
>ERZ1034871.1491-NODE-1491-length-11474-cov-4.499956_pt1 | contig 11474 bp, 9 predicted proteins | sample MGYA00520631_ERZ1034871 | MGnify/ENA primary metagenome ERZ1034871 (study PRJEB33766, sample SAMN09781721) | gut metagenome | biome: gut microbiome | host: Homo sapiens | place: Madagascar | study: EMG produced TPA metagenomics assembly of the PRJNA485056 data...
AATCCATTGTAAATCTGATAATTAAATTTGTTTATCGTTCTCGCGCAACGTAACTGGGCAACACTTCTTCCCGTCATAGGTTACGCCGAAAAGCGGTTGCAAAGTTACTGCTTTTTCGTGTAACTCACAAATATTTAGTGAGTTAAATTCTATATAAAGCTTTAATAACTGTTGATGATTGTTTTATTTGTTGATAAAAATTAATATCTTTGCATAATAAAATCAAATAATATCGCATGAACAAACAATTTGCACTCATTTCGCTTGCCACGCTGTCGCTCTTAGCCACATCGTGCGCCCAGCATCAGTATCAGGTGGCCGAGGTCACCCGTTCGCGCATACTCATCGACTCGCGTTACGACTCTATTATTCCCGCTGAGGCAACAGCTTATCTTGCTCCTTACAAGGCACATGTCGACAGTTTGATGCTGCCAGTCATGGGTACTGCTGCCTCCGATTTGTGGCGCAAGCGTCCTGAAAGTCCGTTGTCAAACCTTTTGTCCGACATATTGGTGTGGAGTAGCCAGCGTTTTGGCGAGCATCCCGACTTTGCTGTCTATAATATGGGTGGCATACGTGCCACTTTGAATAAGGGTGATGTCACCCGTGGCGACATTCTCGACATCGCTCCCTTCGACAATAAGCTGTGTCTGCTCACGCTTAGCGGCAGCGATGTGCTTGAGCTATTCGGCCAGATAGCCAAGGTTGGAGGCGAAGGTGTGAGCCATAGTGTGCGCCTTGAGATTTCGAAGGATGGACAGTTGCTTTCGTCTTCTATCAACGGCAAGCAGGTAGACCCCAATGCTTCTTATCGCATAGCCACCATCGACTATCTTGCTCAGGGCAACGACTATCTCTATGCCTTCAAGAAGAAGACCAATGTAGTGTCGCCAAAGAGCGAGGAGAATAATGCACGCTTCCTTATTGAGGACTACTTCAAGCAGATGAAGGCCGAAGGCAAGATGGTGGATGCCAAGGTAGAGGGACGCGTGACGGTGAAGAATTGATAACTTTAAAAGACAATAAACAAGAACGTAGAATACCGTTATGAAGAAATTATTCCTTATCATAGCACTTTTCTGTGCAACACTCACTGTTTCAGCCCAGAAAACAAAGACAGTGGAGATACTCCACACCAACGACACCCATAGTTGCATACTTCCGCTTAATCCTAACCTTGCCGATACTCTTGTGGCTGGACGTGGAGGCTTCCTTCGCCGTATTGCCATGATTGAGCAGGAGCGTAAGGAGAATCCCGACTTGTTGCTCTTCGATTCGGGCGATTTCTCGCAAGGCTCACCGTTCTACACTCTGTTCAAGGGTGACGTTGAGGTGGAGCTCATGAACCGTATGGGCTACGACGCTGTAACTATAGGCAACCACGAGTTTGACTTCGGACTCGACAATATGGCACGCATCTTCCGTGCTGCCAAGTTCCCCGTGGTATGTTCCAACTACGATTTCACAGGCACTCCATTGCAGGGCATCGTTAAACCCTACATCGTAATCAAGCGTAGCGGACTGCGCATAGGAGTGTTTGGCATCTGTCCGCCAATGGACGGACTTGTAGATGCAGCAAAATGCGAGGGAGTGAAATATCTTGACCCGATAAAGACAGCCGACGACGTGGCTCGAAAGCTCAAGCGCGACAAGAAGTGCGACCTTGTGGTGTGTCTCTCTCACCTCGGTTGGATAGTTAAGCAGAACGTCGACGACCACAAGATGATGAGTGGCAACCACGACATCGACGTGGTGCTTGGCGGACACTCGCACACCTTTTTCGAGACTTTGCAGTATATCGAGAATGCTGATGGAAAGAATATTCCCAACGACCAGAACGGCAAGAATGCCATCTTTGTGGGCAAACTGCTCTTGACTATGCAGCGATAGACTATATTATAAAGGAGGACCCAACCTATGATACCCCAAGAATACCAGAAATTCTATCTTAAGGATGTGACGTTTGTCAACCTTATGATGCGCCGCATCTACAACGTGCTGATTGTGGCTAACCCCTACGATGCCTTCATGCTCGAAGACGACGGGCGTGTGGAGGAGAAGATTTACAACGAGTATGTGGAACTCGGACTGCGCTATCCGCCCACATTCACCCAGGTGAGCACCACTGAGGAAGCCTATCAGGTGTTGCGCACGATGCACATCGACCTCGTGATATGTATGCCAGGCAATGCCGACAACGACGCCTTCTCGGTGGCACGCGACATTAAGGCAGGGTTTCCTGCTATCCATTGCGTGGTGCTCACGCCATTCTCGCATGGCATTACCAAGCGTATGGAAAATGAGGATCTAAGCATCTTCGACTATGTGTTCTGCTGGCTTGGCAATACAAACCTCATCCTCTCTATCATCAAGCTCATAGAGGACAAGATGAATCTTGAGCATGACATCAAGGAGGGTGGGGTGCAGATGATACTTGTTGTGGAGGACAGCATACGCTTCTATAGCTCTATCTTGCCAAACCTCTACAACTATATCTTGGCGCAAAGCAAGCGCTTCTCTACAGAGGCTCTCAACCGCCATGCTGCCACATTAAGAATGCGCGGTCGTCCTAAGGTGGTGCTTGCCCGAACCTACGAGGAGGCTATGGCTCTGTATGAACGCTATTCCGACAATGTGCTTGGCGTGATAAGCGACGTGCGCTTCCCTTTGGGTGGCGTGAAGGACAGTGAGGCTGGACTCAAACTGCTTCGCTGCATACACTCCATGAATCCATATCTGCCGCTCATCATCGAGAGTTCAGAGTCGCACAACCGTGAGAAAGCAGAGGCTGAGGGTTTCCGCTTTGTCGACAAGAACTCCAAGAAGATGGCTCTCGACCTGCGCAAGATGATGGAGGAGCACATGGGCTTTGGCGATTTCATTTTCCGTGACCCTAAGACCAAGGCCGAGATTATGCGTATACACTCGCTCAAGGAACTGCAGGACAACATCTTCAATATTCCCGACGATTCCATGCTCTACCACATATCGCGCAACCATATGAGTCGCTGGCTTTCGGCACGTGCCATATTCCCAGTATCGGAGTTCTTGAAGAAGGTAACGTGGGAACGCCTTAAGGATATAACGGCACACCGCGAGATAATCTTCGATGCCATAGTGCAGTATCGCCACATGAAGAACATTGGTGTAGTGGCAGTGTTCGACCGTATGAAGTTTGACTCCTACTCTCATTTTGCCCGCATTGGTGAAGGCTCGCTTGGAGGCAAGGGACGTGGCTTGGCTTTCCTCGACAATATAATCAAGACTCATCCTGACTTCAATTCTTTCCCTGGTGCCACAGTGCAGATACCCAAGACGGTGGTGCTCTGTACAGATGTGTTCGACCAGTTTATGGAGCAGAACAATCTTTATCAGATAGCCTTGAGCGATGCGTCTGACGAGGACATACTTCAGCACTTCATGCGTGCGCAATTGCCCGATTCGCTGATAGCCGACTTCTTCACCTTCTTCGAGGCAGTGAAGAGTCCTATAGCCATACGTTCCAGCTCGCTGCTTGAGGATGCCCATTATCAGCCGTTCGCAGGAATATATTCCACCTATATGATTCCCTATCTCGCCGACAAGTATGCCATGCTTGAGATGTTGGCTTGCGCCATAAAGGGTGTCTATGCTTCGGTCTACTACAAAGACTCAAAAGCCTACATGACAGCCACAAGCAATGTCATCGATCAGGAGAAGATGGCTGTCATCCTGCAAGAGGTTGTGGGCAAACAATACGACGGTCGCTACTATCCCAATGTGTCGGGAGTGTTGCGCTCGCTCAACTATTATCCCATAGGCGACGAGCGTGCTGAAGACGGCATAGCATCGCTTGCCCTCGGACTTGGCAAGTATATCGTAGACGGAGGGCAGACCCTTCGTGTGTCGCCCTATCATCCACATCAGGTGTTGCAGACAAGCGAGCTTGACACGGCTCTGCGCGAGACTCAGACCCGCTTCTATGCTCTCGATACAAGGCATGTGGGCAATGACTTCAAGGTGGACGATGGGTTCAACATTCTGAACCTTAAGGTGAAGGAGGCTGAGCGCGATCACTCGCTCAACTACATAGCTTCTACCTACGACCCCTACGACCAGGTGATACGCGACGGTATATACGATGGTGGACGCAAGGTGATAACCTTTGCCTCAGTGCTGCAGCATGGAGTGTTCCCGTTGCCCGAACTGTTGCAGATGTCGATGAAGTATGGTGCCGAGTCGATGCGTCGCCCAGTGGAGATAGAGTTTGCCTGCAATCTTAATGATGACCGCACGGGCAGTTTGTATCTCTTGCAGATACGCCCCATTGTCGATTCCAAGCAGATGCTCGATGAGGATGTGGCAGCAGTGCCCGATGCCAATTGTGTAGTGCGCTCTCACAACTCTTTGGGTCATGGAGTAACCGAGGATGTCACCGACGTGGTGTATGTCAAGACCGACGATTCGTTCACTGCCTCCAACAATCCTACTATAGCCCGAGAGATCGAAAAGATAAACCGCGAGTATCTCGACCGTGGTACCAACTATGTGCTTGTTGGTCCTGGACGTTGGGGCTCGAGCGACCCTTGGCTTGGCATACCAGTTAAGTGGCCGCACATATCGGCTGCCCGTGTTATTGTGGAGGTTACTCTGAAGAACTATCGTGTAGACCCGAGTCAAGGCACCCACTTCTTCCAGAACCTCACTTCCTTTGGAGTGGGCTATTTCACTGTGGATGCCAACCGTGGCCAAGGACTCTTCCGCAAGGACCTGCTTGATGGCATGGAAGCGGTAGAGGAGACAGAACATGTGCGTGTGGTGAGGTTTGCCAAGCCACTGAAGATAATGATGGACGGAAAGAAGCAGGAGGGAGCCGTGTGTCTATGACACGGCTCTGCTGCTATAGCTAACCAAGATTTTTTTCTTGCAGTGTTCTTGTTTCTCATTATTTTTATCTAATTTTGTACCTTATATTATAAGGTAAGAAGTAATTAGAACACATATAAAACACAGAAAAAGAAAATGAGAACTGTATACGATTATTCTGTAAAGGACAGAAAGGGTAAGGAAGTGTCTCTTAAGGAGTATGCCAACGAAGTGCTGCTCATTGTCAACACCGCTACAAAGTGCGGATTCACACCACAGTATGAGGAGCTGGAGAAGCTCTATGAGAAATACCACGCACAGGGTTTCGAGGTACTCGATTTTCCTTGCAACCAGTTTGGAGCACAGGCACCTGGCACTGATGAGTCTATTCACCAGTTCTGCAAGCTTAACTATGGCACAGAGTTTCCGCGTTTCAAGAAGCTGAAGGTGAATGGCGACGATGCCGATGCTCTCTACAAGTTCCTTAAGGAACAGAAGACATTTGCCGGATTCAACCCCGAACATAAGCTCACACCAGTGCTTGAGGAAATTCTCGCCAAGGAGACACCCGACTATAAGGAGACAAGCGACATTAAGTGGAACTTCACCAAATTCCTCACCAACAAGCGCGGTCAGGTGGTGGCACGCTTCGAGCCTACAGAAGACATCGAGAACATTGCCAAGCAGATTGAGGAATTGCTGTAATTAGAACCCCACGCTTACTAACATATATAAACTACATAACAATGGAACAGAGAGAACATGTGAAATGCCTTATCGTCGGCAGCGGTCCTGCTGGCTATACGGCTGCAATATATGCCGGACGAGCCAACCTCGCTCCGGTAGAGTACTGTGGCATTCAGACGGGCGGACAGCTCACACAGACCACAGTGGTTGAGAATTTCCCTGGCTATCCTGAGGGAGTTGACGGCAATCAGATGATGATGGACTTGCGCAGGCAGGCAGAGCGTTTTGGTGCCGACATACGCGAGGGAAGCATTGCCAAGGTTGACTTCTCAAGCAAACCCTATGTGCTTACTACAGACACTGGCAAGGAAATAGAGGCTGACTCTGTAATCATAGCCACTGGTGCAAGTGCTAAGTATCTTGGCTTGGATGACGAGAAGAAGTACAATGGTCAGGGTGTGAGCGCATGTGCCACATGCGATGGCTTCTTCTATCGCAAGCGCACAGTAGCTGTTGTAGGCGGTGGCGACACTGCTTGCGAGGAAGCTCTTTACCTTGCAGGCCTTTGCAAGAAGGTGTATATGATTGTGCGCAAGCCTTTCCTTCGTGCAAGCGACGTGATGAAAAAGCGTGTTGAGGACAACGAGAAGATTGAGGTACTCTACGAGCATAACACCGAGGGACTCTATGGTGACGATGGTGTGGAGGGTGCTCATCTCGTAAAGCGCAAGGGCGAGGCCGACGAGCAACACTACGACTTGCCTATCGATGGCTTCTTCCTCGCTATTGGTCATAAGCCTAACACTGATGTGTTCCGTCAGTTTGTCGATTGCGACGATACTGGCTATATCAAGACCATAGGCTCTTCACCCCGCACTAATGTTGAGGGTGTGTTCGCTGCTGGCGACTGTGCCGACCCAGTCTATCGTCAGGCTATTGTTGCAGCAGGTTCTGGTTGCAAGGCTGCCCTTGAGGCAGAGCGTTATCTTGCCAATCTGAATGCTTAATCGGTGATTGATTAAGTTGCTTTATTAATACCAAAAAAAAGATATTTTCGAATGCAAACTGAATAGGCATTCGAAAATATCTTTTTTTGTTCTTATATCTTATGCTTGAGCCAAATTGCGTCCTGCATCAAGTCTAAGGAATATAAACATAAGAATAGTGAAACCCCACAACGACGAGCCACCGTAACTGAAGAATGGCAGCGGAATGCCGATTACGGGCGTTAGTCCAAGCACCATTCCCACATTGATGAACACATGGAAGAGGAAGACCGATGCCACACAGTAGCCGTAGACTCGCCCAAATGTGAATGGTTGCCGCTCGGCAAGTTTCATGAGTCGCAGTATAAGCGCAAGGAAGAGCAGCAATACGCTGGCAGAACCTACAAATCCTTCCTCCTCGCCTACAGTGCAGAATATGAAGTCGGTGTCTTGCTCTGGCACAAACTTCAGCTTTGTCTGTGTGCCGTTGAGAAATCCCTTACCCTTTAGTCCTCCCGAGCCTATGGCTATCTCGCTCTGGTGAACATTGTAGCCCGCTCCGGCAAGGTCTTCGTCGAGACCGAGCAACACGTTGATGCGCACTCGCTGATGAGGCTCCATGACGTTGTTGAGCACATAGTCGGCTGAATAGAAGAACACCACCGAGCCAACGGCAAAGGCGAGAATCATGAACGAATGGGTGAATCGTGTGCGCAGGGCATAGAGTAGCAGATACACGAACATTGCTACACATACTGCGAGTTGCACCCATGTGACGTCGAACGGTATCACGTACACCGAGAAGAGCATTGCCAACGCAGTGATGCCTAAGCTGTAGCCCAGTATTATCTTGGTCATGCGTTGCTCCTCGCAATACACCTTAACCATGCCTGCCGTGAATATCTGCACTAATAGAAGCACCACAAACTTGCCCACCGATGTAGGTGTGGTCAACAGCATGACACCCTCGTATTTTATGCCCACTACGAAATACACCACCATTGCAACACCCGTAAACAGTATGCTGCCCGGCATTCCCTCGCGGTAGAGCACAAGGAAGAAGGTGAGGTAGACAAGGGCAGAACCCGTTTCTCGCTGTCCTACGATGCAAAGCATAGGGATGAATATCACTGCCATGGCTGCGGCAAAATCCTTCCACCTATGTATGTTGTAGCCGTATGCGCTCATGAGTTTAGCCAAAGCGAGTGCTGTGGCAAACTTGCCGAACTCGGCAGGCTGCAGTCGCAATGGACCTATGACGAGCCACGAGTGTGAGCCTTTGATGTCGTGTGGATTGAAGATGGTGGCAAACAGCAGTAGCAGCAATATACCATATATAATATATGAGAACGTGTCGAAAAACCGCGTGTCCATCATCAGTATGACAAATCCCAGGCATATACTTGTGCCTATCCACACAATCTGCATTCCCGAGCGTGTGCCAAGACTGAAGATGTCGTTCTCGCCGTAGGTGTAGCTGGCTCCGCAGATGCTTATCCATCCGAATATCATCAGGGCTATGTATATGCCTATTGTTATCCAGTCGACTTGCGACCAAATGCTTTGAGGTTTGTTTGGCATGACAATTACAATTAAGAATTGAAAATTAAGAATTGAGATTTATGGTGCTACGGCATTTCCCTCCGATGGTTTTGCTATTGCCTCGGGCACGTTGTTGTCCTTGCTGTCTTTCTCGGCAGTTTCCTTAGCCTTTTTCTTGGCTTCTGCCTTCTTCTTTGCAGCTTTCGCCTTCTCCTGTCCCGGGAATCGTGGACCATAGCCAATGCGTCGTTTCTGCATTGCGGCAGCTTGTGCCTCGGCAGAAGGTGACAGCTTTCCGGTGAGATATTGCTCCATCATCAGTCCGCCTATAGGCACACCGAAGTCGGCACCCCATCCTCCGTTCTCCACGTATACGGCAATGGCAATCTTAGGATTGTTCATTGGTGCAAAGCCCATGAACACAGAGTGGTCGCGTCCATGGTTCTGTGCAGTACCCGTCTTGCCACATGCCTCGAACGGCAGTCGCGACAGCATCTTACACGTACCCTTCAAGGCCGACGAGCGCATACCTGCCACCACATAGTCGTAGGCACGTCGCGAAGCCTTTGTGTAGTGGCGGTTGCGGTAGAGAGTGTCGAGCGGTTCGCCTTCCACCTTACGCACTACGTGAGGCACATAGTAATAGCCACGGTTGGCAATGGTTGCTCCAAGGTTGGCTATCTGCAATGGAGTGAGTGTCACCTCGCCCTGTCCTATGGAGATGGATATGATGGTGAGTCCGTTCCACGAGCCTCTGTAGTTGCGGTCATAGTAGTCGGCGTTAGGAATCATTCCGCGTTTCTCGCCCGGCAAGTCGATGCCGAGTTTATAGCCAAATCCCATGCTCACCATATAGTCGCGCCATACGTTCATGGCATCGTAAGGATTCTTGTATTTCGCACGGTTGCCCATCATGTAGTATAGTCCCCAACAGAAGTAGGCATTGCATGATGTGCTTATGGCGTCTATAAGAGCGATGGGTGCTGCATGAGAGTGGCAACCCACGTGCAATCCGCGGCAGTAGAAACCGCGGTGGCAAGGAAATGCCGTGCTTGGCGTTATGATGCCCTCTGTCATATAGGTCAGAGCCTGCGAGGTCTTGAATGTAGAGCCCGGAGGATACATACCCATGATGGAGCGGTTGAGCAATGGTTTCCAAGCGTCCTTCGACAGCAGCTTGTGGTTTTTGGATCGTGAGCGTCCCACCATAATGCGTGGGTCGTAGCTTGGTGCTGACACCATTGCAAGTATTTCGCCCGTCTGAGGGTCGAGAGCCACTATGGAGCCTATCTTTCCCTCCATGAGTCTTTCGCCGAGAGCTTGCAGTTTCTCGTCTATGCCCAGAGTAAGGTCTTTGCCAGCCACTGGTCGTCGGTCGTATTCGCCGTTCTTGTATTTGCCTTGTATGCGTCCGCGTGCGTCGCGCAAAAGTATCTGCACTCCTTTCTCGCCCCTCAACTCCTTCTCGTAGCTCTTCTCCACACCGAGTTTGCCTATGTAGTCGCCCGGCTGATAGTAGTTGTCGTCCTCGATATCTGCAGGCGACACTTCAGCCACATCTCCGAGAACATGTGCTGCAACGCCAGTCTGGTATTGGCGTATGCTTCGACGCTGCACATAAAAGCCTGGGAATCGGAACATCTTCTCTTGGAACACCGAGAATTCCTCGTTGCTTAGTTGGCTCATGAACAGCTGTTGTGTGAACCGCGAGTAGCCTGGATTCTTGGAGTAGTCCTTTATGTCGTCCATTCGCTTTATGAAGAACTCCTTGGTTATGCCGAGAGCCTGGCAGAACTCTGTGGTGTCGATGCGTCCTTTTGCCTCGTTCATCACCACCATGATGTCGTAGGCAGGTTGGTTGTACACCATCAGTCTACCGTTGCGGTCGTAGATGGCACCGCGCGACGGAAACTCTATCTTCTTGAGAAAAGCGTTGGAGTCGGCATTCTTCTTGTAGTCGTCGCTCATGAGTTGCAGAGTGAATAGGCGTATGATGTAGATGGTGACAATAGCCACCGCCACTCCGCTAAGCACAAAACGACGATTTTCGAGGTTGAATTTACTCATTTTCTGTCTCTTACGTTTTCAATTACCAATATGAGTATCACTGTCAATATCGTGCTGCCAACAATACTGCTTGCCCATTGCATCCAGTTGTAGAGGTTGAACGCCTCGATGGTGAAGAACGCCATGCAGCATATAAGCACAAGGATAATGGTGTAGCTCACGAATTTCGACACTCCAAGTGTGCGAAACGAAGGTGTCAGGTCGTCGGCACTGTCGCGTGGCACAAACAGTTCGAGCAGATAAGGCTGCAAAAGAGCTGCAAGTGTCATTGTGGCAGCAGCCACCCCCGGTGTGTTGGAGAATGTGTCTACAGCCAGTCCGAGTGCGAAGCACCAAACGAGTGTTGCCCATTTAGCCTGGTTGCGCTGCATAGGCAGCACAAAATAGGCGTATAGCAGAGGTGTGGCACATCCGAACAGTCGGATATGGTTGAGCACAAGCACCTGCACTATGAGCAGTATGATGAAGAAAACGAAGTTTCTGATGATGTTCAAATTCATGTGTGTATGTGGATTTTGTTATTCGCGTGCCTTGAGCGAGTCTTCTGCGGCACGCAATATCTCAAGTTTCTTGTCCATCTCACGGTCATTGATAACGCACACGTCGCGGAGTCGTGCGAAGTCGGTCGACAGTGTCACCTTAAGTCGGTAGGACATGCCGTTCTCCGAGTTGTAGACATGCTTTATGCGTCCTACAATGATGCCTGCAGGAAACACTGATGAGTAGCCTGAGGTGATAATGTAGTCGCCGAGCTTGAAGTGTGCATGTCGTGGAATGTCGTCGATGTAGGCATATTCGGGTGAGCCGCCTGTCCAGTGCAGGTAGCCGAAGTAGCCTCTGCCCTTTATGGAGCAGCTGATGTTCGACTGTTGGCTGAGCACGGGTATTACCACCGAGTAGTGGTCGCTTGTGAGATAAACTATGCCCACAACTCCCGTTCCGCTCACTACGCCCATGTCTTTCTTCACTCCGTCGGCGGTACCTTTGTTGATAGTTATGAAGTTGTTGGCTTTGTCAAGCGACGAGCTTACCACCTTTGCCGGTATTGTCTCAAAGCCTTTCATCACGTCTTGCTGCATGCGCTCAACGAGAGTGGAGTCTTTTGTGGTGCGCTCTATCTGTTCGGTGAGCTGAGCCACCTCGCGTTCAAGATAGAGGTTGCGCTCGGTGAGTTGTCGGTTTACCTCGGTAAGCGAGAAGAACTGTCCCACGGCAGAATTCCATTCATATACCTTGCCGCTCACGGCGTTTGCCGATGAAAACCAAACACTGCCTTGATAGCTGTTGTAGTGGAACAGCAGCACGAAGCTTATCACTTCGAGCAGTACGAATACAAACCAGTGGTTG
>ERZ1034871.1494-NODE-1494-length-11460-cov-3.492503_pt1 | contig 11460 bp, 5 predicted proteins | sample MGYA00520631_ERZ1034871 | MGnify/ENA primary metagenome ERZ1034871 (study PRJEB33766, sample SAMN09781721) | gut metagenome | biome: gut microbiome | host: Homo sapiens | place: Madagascar | study: EMG produced TPA metagenomics assembly of the PRJNA485056 data...
CCGCCATGCCGGCGCGCCAAACCCGCTGCCGCTGCAGGCGCCCGTGCGCGCGCCGTTCAGGCAGGTCACCATGGCCACCGCGCCGGAGAACGCCAGCGTGGGCCTTGCGTACGTCATCGGCACCGCAACGGACCGCGAGCGCGTGCTCGCGACGGACGTGCTGCTGGACGCGCTCGCGGGCTCGAACGAGGCGCCGCTCAAGCGCGCGGTGCTCGACGCGAACCTCGGCGACGACTTCACGGCGGCCCTCGTGGACGGCGAGCTGCAGCCGCAGGTGCTGCTTCAGCTTAAGGGCGCGAGGCCCGGCGTGGCGGCGCGCTTCCGCCAGCTGGTGGAGGACACGTGCGCACGGCTCGCGGCGGACGGCATCGACCGCACGAAGCTCGAGGCGTCGCTTGCCCAGGGCGAGTTCAACCTGCGCGAGGGCGACTGGGGCTCGTACGCGGACGGCGTGGCGCTGTCCATGCAGGCGATGTCCAGCTGGCTGTACGACGACGCCCGCCCCGTGGACTACCTGCGCTACGAGAACGAGATGGCCCACATGCGCGCCGGCCTGGACGACGGCTACTTCGAGCGCCTGCTGCGCGAGCTCGTGTGCGACTCTCCCCACAGCTGCGAGGTGGAGCTGGTGCCGGCGGACGAGGCCCCGGACAGCCCGGAGGCCCTCTCCACGCTGCCGCGCCTCACCACGGCCGACATAGGTTCCGCGCCCACGGACGCGCCGCTGCAGCGGATGGACGCGCCTCTCCCCTGCCTGTACCACGACTTTCCCACGCACCGCATAGACTACGCGTACCTGTACTTCGACCTCGGCGCGCTCGACTTTGCGGACCTCCCGTACGTCGGAGTGCTCACGGACCTGCTTGGCAAGCTGGACACGGCGGACCACACGGCGAGCGAGCTCGACACGCTCATCGAGGCGAGCCTGGGCAACCTGGACTTCTTCGCAGAGACGTACGGCCACGACGACGACCTCGCGTTCGCGGACCCCAAGCTCGTGGTGGCGCAGAGCGCGCTTTCCGAGAACGTGGCCGCGCTCGCCACGATCGCGCCGGAAGTGTGGGCGCGCACGAGCTTCGCGGACGCGGACCGCATGCTCGCCATCCTGACGCAGCGCCGCATCCTGCTGTCGCAGCACTTCGTTAACAGCGGCCACTCCAGCGCGATGGCGCAGCTCACCGGCCTGTACTCCAAGGTGTCCGTCGCCACCAACGCCATGGGCGGCGTGGAGTACTACCTGTTCCTGAAGGACCTGCTCGCCCACTGGGACGAGCGCAAGGCGGACCTGACCGCGCGCCTCGCGCGCATCTCGCGCCAGGTGTTCCGTGCGGACAACGTGCACGTGAGCTTCACGGGGCCGCGCGAGGACTGCGAGCGCTTCTGGAAGACCGCCGGCACGCTCGGCCTTGCGCCGGCGCCGGACGCGGCCGCGACGCGACGCCTTCTGATCCCAGAGCCGCGGCCCAGGAACCTGTTCTTCTCCATCCCCTCCAACGTGTGCTTCGTGGCGGAGGGCATGACGCCCTCCGCGCTCGACCACGGCACCGTGGGCGCGTGGACCGTCGCCTCGCGCATGCTGAGCTTCGACTACCTGTGGAACGAGGTCCGCGTCAAGGGCGGCGCGTACGGCACGGGGTTCCGCCGCACCACCACGGGCCTGCAACAGTACTGGTCGTTCCGCGACCCGGGCGTCGCCGGCACGCTTCGGCGCTACGAGGGCGCGGCGGACTGGATGGCCGGCTGGTCCGGCACGGAAGACGAGCTCGACGGCTACGTCGTGAGCGTCGTCGCCAGCCACGACGCCCCCGCGAAGTCCCGCTCCATCGCCCGCAGGCAGGACGGCGAGTTCTTCTCGGCCAGGCCCGCCACGTGGCGCGACGAGGTGCGCGCCCAGGAGCTTGCCGTCACGTCGGACGACGTGCGCGCCCTTGCGCCGTCCATGCGCCAGCTTGCGGCAGACCACGCCGTCGTCGTGTTCGGCCCCAGGCAGAAGGCGGCGGAGGCCGGCCTCGACTTCGAGGTCGTGGACCTCATGGACCCGCAGCCCGCCGACGCAAGCGCCGTGCCCGCGCAGGAGTAGCCCATGCCGGACGACTCCCGCGCGGCCCGGCTCATAGGCCGCTTTGGCCAGCTGGTCGACAATCAGATAGAGAAGAGCCCCCTGCGCGCCCGCAGGATGCTCCTGGCCGCGTTCAAGGCGGAGCGCCTGCGCACGCGCGTGCTGCCGCACCGCGAGCTCCTGCCCTCCGGACGTCTTGACAACCGCCTGACGCTCGAGGGCGTCGTCGGCGCGCTGGAGCACCCCAACCAGATGGTGCTCACGTCCATGTTCATGCCGAGCGAGATCTTCCACGCCATGGGCCTGTACCCCGTGATCGCGGAGGCCATCGGCGACTTCTTCAGCGGCGCCCAGGCCGAGCAGGGGTTCGTCACCGCCGCGGAGGAGCGCTCCATCCCAGAGTCGTACTGCAGCTACCACAAGGTGCTCGTGGGGGCCACGGCTGCCGGCGTCATCGCGGCGCCCCAGCTCATCGCAAACTGCTCCGTCGCGTGCGACGCGAACAACCTCACGTTCAAGTGGCTCGCGCGGCGGCTGGGCGCGCCCCACGTGTACGTGGACGTGCCGTACGACCCCAGCGAGGACGCCGTCGCGTACGTGGCAGAAGAGCTTCGCGACCTTGCGTCCGCCACGCAGGACGCGTTTGGCCGCAGGATGGACGAGGACGCCCTGCGCGCGTGCGTCGGCCGCAGCCTGCGCGCGCTGGACGTAATGGAGAGGAGCCTGCCCCTGCGCCGCGGCCGCGCCATGCAGACGAGCATGACCATCGAGATGATGCGCTCGTGCTCCATGCACATGCTGCTGGGCACGCCGCAGGTGGACGCCCTCATGGACATGGTGCAGGCGGAAATTCCGGCCCAGACGCACCCGTTTGCCGGCCTCAACCTGCTGTGGAGCCACTCCATGCCATACTTCAGCGTTCCGCTGCAGAAGGCGGTGGACCACTCGCCGCTCGCGCAGATAGTCGCGAGCGAGATGTGCTTCGACCAGTGGCGCCCGGGCGGCTGGCGCCACGGCGCGGACGAGCCGTACCTCTCCATGGCGGAGCGCCTGGTGCACAACAGCTACAACGGCCCGGCGGAGCGCCGCGTCGCGCGCCTGGTGGACCTTGCCCAAAAGACCCACGCGGACGGCGCCGTCGTGTTCTGCCACTGGGGCTGCAAGGAGACCCTCGGTGCGTCGCAGCTCATGAAGGCCGGGCTCGAGGAGGCGGGGTTCCCCACCCTCGTGCTGGACGGCGATGGCTGCGCCCGCCGCAACATGCCGGAGGGGCAGGTGGCCACGCGCGTGCAGGCCTACCTCGAGATGCTTCAGTCAGAGAGAAGATCATGAAGACCAACGTCGTCTGCCATGGCTGCAAGTACGCGCCCATAGAGCTGCTCGCGGGCTTCGGGGCCGACGCCCACCTCGTCATGGCGGAGCCCGACAGCTTCGAGGTGGCGGAGCGCCTGGCCCACGGCAACCTGTGCGGCTATGGCAAGTCCGTGCTCGCGTGCGGCCTCGACCCGTCCGTGCACCAGATGGTGCTCACCACGTGCTGCGACGTGATGCGTCGCGCGTACGACGTGCTCAAGGCCCAGGGCTGCCTCGACTTCCTGTGGATGGTCGACCTCCCCCACCGCACCGGCGCGGCGGAGCGCCGCTTGCTGCAGGCGCAGCTCCGCAACCTCGCCCGTGCGTACGCTCAGTTCAGCGGCCGCAGCTTCGAGGTGGGTCGCGCGCTCGCCGCCATCCAGGTGCCGCCCGCGCCCAAGCCGGGCTCGGTCGCGCTCGTGGGCGCACACGCGCCGCAGTCGCTTCTGGACGAGCTCGACCACGAGCTCACGCTTCCCGTCGTGAACCACACCTGCACGGGCGCGCGCATCCTCGCCCAGCCGCCCATCGAGCTCGCACGCGCGGAGTCCGCGGGCTGCGGCCGCTGCACCACGTCGGACATCGCGGGCACGGGGCGCAACGCCTCCACGTTCGACCGCTTCGTCGAGTGGTACGCGGGCGCGCTTCTGGACCAGACGCCGTGCATGCGCATGGACGAGGTCGGCGGCCGCTCCGGCCTCACCTCCGGCGACCACGCCGGCATCGTGTACCACACCATGAAGTTCTGCGACTACTACGGCTTCGAATATGCGGACCTCGCCGGCAACGCCGCGACGCCCGTCCTCAAGCTCGAGACCGACGGCACCCGCCAGAGCGCCGGCCAGCTCCGCACCCGCATCGAGGCCTTCGACGAGACCCTGCGCACGGACGCCGCGGCCTCCGCAAGGCGCGACGCCCCGTCCTTCTCGCCCACCACCCCCGCGGGCGAGAAGGACGGGGCCCACGCCACCGCACCCACTACCCAGAAGGAGGCCCCGATGGCCCAGCAAGAGCCAAGCAAGCGCTACGTCCTTGGCGTGGACTCCGGATCCACCAGCACGGACGCCGTCGTGATGGAGCTGGACGGCACCATCGTCGCCTCCGTCATAGACGCGACGGGCGCAAAGGCGTCCCGCGGCGCGGCCGCCGTGGTCGATGCCGTGCTGCAGAAGGCCGGGATCACCGCGGACGACCTTGCCACCAGCGTCGCCACCGGCTACGGCCGCGACGCCATCCCCAACATGGACGTCGCCATCACAGAGATCACCTGCCACGCGGCCGGCGCGCACCACCTGGCGCCCGAGGCCCGCACCGTCATCGACATCGGCGGACAGGACTCCAAGGTCATCCACCTCAACGCGGACGGCACGGTGCAGAACTTCGTGATGAACGACAAGTGCGCCGCGGGCACGGGGCGCTTCCTCGAGGCCATGGCCCGCACCCTGCAGATGCCGATCGAGGAGCTGTCGCGCCAGGGGCTGGAGTGGCGGCACGACGTCACCATCTCCAGCATGTGCACCGTGTTCGCGGAGTCAGAGGTCGTCTCGCTCATAGCGGACGACACGCCCACGCCGGACATCATCCACGGGCTGGACGTGAGCGTCGCCCGCAAGACGGCCGCGCTCGCGCGCCGCGTGGGCGGAGAGCCGCCGTACCTCATGACCGGCGGCGTCGCCAACAACGAGGGAGTGGTCCGCGCGCTTTCGGACGTGCTGGGCGCCCCCGTGGCCACGCACGAGGACTCGCAGCTGTGCGGCGCCATCGGCGCGGCCGTGCTTGGCATCCGCCGCCTTTCGCGCTAGCCCCGCCGCGCTCTTAGGCAGGCCCTCCCGCTTCGTTCCGTCGAGTACTCGAGTTTCTCAGGTGAGAAGATCGTGCCCTCGTCCTCGCACCCGCCGCCTTCCGCGCGGCCTTGCGTCTCTTCCGCACGCGGTGCACCACCACGTCCAGCCCCACCAGCGCGAGCGTGCCTGCCACCAGGGCTGCGGCCAGCTCGCGCCTGCCCCAGTGCCTGTGCGCGATGCCCCGCTGCGCATCGGCCTGCTTCGGAACGTACTTCGTGCGCACGCAGTGCACCAGCAGCCTGTGGTCGTTCACGCCGTACGGGGTGCACGTCACCAGCGTCACCTTGTCGGCTCCCTGCTCGATCCCCAGCGACCCCACCTCGTCCGGCCACACCACCTCGGAGTCCACCATCTTGTAGGCCAGGGTCCTTCCCATGGTGTGCAACAGCACCAGGTCGCCGGACTCCAGGTCGCGGATGTCGTCGAACATGCTCAGGTTCCTCATGCCGCTGTGGGCCGTCAGCACGCAGTGCGTGGACTTCCCGCCCACGGGAAGGCTCGTCCCCTCCAGGTGCCCCACACCCGCCATCAGCGCGGACTCGCTCGTCCCGTGGTAGATGGGCATGCTCACGTTGATGGAGGGAATCTCGATCCAGCTCATCATGGGGTCGCGGTCAAACGTGAGCTGCTGCGCATACGGCAGGATCTGGTCCGCGGGAATCTTTGGCGTCTGGCCGGCCAGCACCGCGTTGTACGCGCGCGCCTGATCGAGGTAGCGCGCCCGCTCCTCCTTGCTCATGGCGTCGATGTTGCCGGACACCGTCGTAATCTGGTTGGACACGCCCGAGGCCTCGAGCCTGTCCGTCACCCACGGCCACACCAACAGTCCCGCGCCGATCAGGATGATGAGCACGGTTATGAGCCGGTCCGCCCAGCGCGGCAGCCTCTTGCGCCGCCTGCCGCGACCCTTGTGCCCCTTGTCCCCGCCGTCCGCCGCAAGGTGCGCAGCCATCGCTTCCCCCCAACGCGACCTTTCGGCCGCCGTCGTCTGGCGGTGCCCACACGGGCCCCGCCCCCACGCAAAAGGGACCCCGCCTTCGCAGGGTCCCTCAGTACTACCCGGAAGAACGCTCTTCTCCGCTAGGAAAGCTTGCTTGGGCCTACTCGGCGTCCTGCTCCCTGCGGCTGCGCACGACGCGGTACACGCCGATCGCGAGGACGGCGCCTCCCGCCGCGAGCGTCACGCCGATGCCCGCCTGGCCGGTCAGCGGCAGGCCGGATCCCTCCTTGTCCTTGACGGTCAGGCTGACCTTACCGTTATCCACGACGGAGGAATCGACGGCCTCGCTGTTGTCGGCTACGGTCACCTCTTTGAGCCCGGTCGCGACCCCGTTCGCGTCGGTGGTCCAATCCGGGGTGATGGTGAACGTGAACTTCGCGACCTTGTTGTAGCCCGAGGGCGACTCGGTCTCGACCACGGTGTAGGTGCCGGCGTCGAGGCCCTTGACGCTGATCTCGCCATTCTTGTCTGTCACGAACTCGTGGGCATCGCTGCCCAGGGAGCCGTTCTCCTGGACGTACTTCGCCGCGCTGCCGGCGCCCTCGTCGGGCGTGGTCGCCTGGATGGTGAACTTCGCGCCCGGTAGCTTCTTGGATGCTTCTTTGGAGTCAACCTTGGTCAGAGAGAGCTTGTAGGTGTAGTCCTTGGCCTCGGCGGGGGTGGTGTCGCCATTGCTGTCGGTGCCGGGGTTGTTGGAGTACGTGAGGGTGACGGTGTTGGGGTTGGCCTCTCCGGCGAGCTTGTACGCCTTTTTGGAGTCAAGCTTAGCGCTGTAGTAGACGTTTACGACGGAGTTCGATTCGATGGTCACGCCGGCGGACTTCAGGTCCTGGAACTCGACGGTCAGGGTCGAGGTCCCGTCGTCGTTTGCCTTGAGCTTCTTCGTGTACTTGGAGGCGTCGATTGCCGTCTCGGTCTCACCGCTCTTGACCTTCACCACGACGGTGTCGAGGTCGGCCGCGAGTCCCGCGGAGAGGTTGTCCGTGAACTTGTAGTAGTAGGTGCCGTAGGTCGCGACGTTCTGCGCCACGGTGCCGACGAGCTTGTACTCCAGCTGCTGGTCAACCTGGGAGTCCGCCGCCTTGCTCCAGTCGGAGTTCGACTTGTCGTTCTTCACCCACTTGTCAACGGTGGGGATGGTGGCCTTCTGGCTGATGGTGAGTGCGTTCCCGCCGACGAGCGCGAAGATGGGCGAGGTTCCGGACTGGTCGACCTTCTTCTTGTCGGTGGTGCTGTTCGTGCTGTCCTTGGTCGTGAGGAAGAGCCAGTAGCCGGTGCTGAGGCCGGTCTTCTGCACGCCGGGGGTGACCTCCACCGGGTTGCTCTGATTTTCCCTCATGTACGCCGCGACCTTGTTCAGGGTGTCGTCCTTGCCGAGCACGTAGCCCTCGCCGGACGTCGTTAGCTTCGCGAGCTCGTCCGCAGCGTCCTGGGCGGTAGCGAACGTCTTGCCCGTCGCGGTCTCGACCGCTTCCTTGGCGGTATCGCTCGCCCACTCCAGGTTCGAGGCGACCTTGCCGATGGTGACATCGACGACGTCCGCCTTGAAGATCTGGTAGCCGACGAGCGCGGTGCCGTCGCCGTCCGCGCGCTTCTGTATCGTAACGACGCCGTCGTTGGTCGCCGCCCACGCCATGGTCGCCGGGGCGACGGAGCCCAGGGTCATTGCGACGGCGAGTCCAGCCGAGACGGCCGCGCGTGCGATGGTGTGCTTGTTCATGCCTGTTTCCTTTCTGTCAGCGGACGCATCCGCGCGATTACCGAGCCTTGGGTAATGGTCCCAGCCTTCGGCATTGGTGGAGCTTGGTCTTGTGGCCACCTTCAATCGGGACGCCACGTCCTTCTCCCTAGCTATGGCCTTCCTGCCTCTTCTTCCTAACCTTCAGGCCCATCACCACCAATCCGCATCCCACGAGCGTCGCCGCGACGGCGGTCGCGAGGTTGTTGGGGTCGCCCGTCTTGACGACGGCCGCTCCACCGGGCGGGGTGACGCCCGGGGGCGTGGGGGTGTTGATGAGGCTCGCGTGGACGAGGCTGGTGGAGCCGTCGACGGAGTCCGCGCGCAGCGGGCTTTCCGCCGAGATCGTGAGCGTGGGGCGCGCGGAGGCGACCTGCGCGACGTCGAGACCCGCCACCTTGAGCACGAGCCTGCGGCTGCCCTCGATGCGTTGGTAGCCCTTGGGGGCCCGCACCTCGGTCACCTTGTAGGTGCCGGAGTCGACGCCGCTCAGGGTCACGCGGCCGTTGCCGTCCGTCGTAACGGTCGAGGCGTCCTTGGACCAGCCGCCGTCCTGCACAAGGTGGCGTCCCTGCGGATCCGTTACGCTAAGCACCGCGCCAGAGAGCGGCTCGTCGCCGGAGGAGGAGCGCTTGGTCAGGCGCACGTCCCAGGTGTAGGCCGTCGCATCGTCCTTGGGGGTGCTGAGGTAGCTGCCGTGGCCGAGCGGCGACGCGGGATAGCGCAGGTAGACCTCGTTGGGGTTGCCCTTGGCGGCACCGTGGTTGCAGCGCTGGTTGAGCGGGGCGTTGTAGATGACGCACAGCTGCGCGCCCTTGGACGCAAACGCTTCTGCCCCCAGCAGGGACACGACGTCCGGGGACTTCACCGTAAAGCCCTGGCCCTCTACCTCGATCGTGCACGAGGAGGTGATATCCGTCCAGCCCTTGGCCGTGGTGTCCGCGGCCTCCGTGGACGCAGCCCACGCGGAGCCCGTACCCGCCCTTAGGTACACGCGGGCCGTCGACGCAACCTTGCCGGGGTCGAGCCCCGCGGACATCTGGTCCGCAAACTCGACGTCGTAGGAGGCGTAGCCCTGGGTACCCGCGGGAACGGTAGCCTCGAGCCGCCACAGGACGTCGTCGCCCACGGTGGCATCCGCGGCCTTCCGCCACGCGGCGGTGCTGTTTTCCCGCACGTGCTTCGCGACGGTGGGGATGGCGGACTTTGGCGCGATGGTCTTGCTGGCGCCCCTGCCCAGAAGCACGAAGACGGGCGCCGTGCCGGACTGCGACTCGCCGAGCCTGGACTCGTCCGCAACGATCAGCCAGTAGCCGGCAGAGAGCGTCGCTGGCTTGCCCGCCGTCACATGCGTTGCGTCGGCGTCGGACGCCATGAGGGCGCGCGCCAGCGAGTACGCGGCGGGGCTGCCGTCCGAGAGGTTCTGCCCCATCCAGTCCGCGGCATCCTGCGCCGTCTGCGTGGGGGCACCGGCCTGCGCCGCGGCCTTGCGCGCCGCGTCAGATTCCCATGCGGCGTTTGTGGCCTTGCCACCGGACACGTCGCACGAGAAGACCTTGTATGCCAGGTAGTGGGTGGCGTTGTCTCCGGTGACGGTGACCTCGGTCGCTTCAACCGGAGCCGGGACCGCTGCCAGGAGGGCGGCCATGCAGCCCAGGGCCACGATTGCGCTCGCGACGGCGTGGATGAAGCTGCCAAGGAGGCTCGTTCTCCTCGTCATCGTCACTCACCTCCCCTGCGGGACTTGCCGCGTGCCTTGACCAGCCTCCACACGCCGTAGCCCAGGGCCGCAGCACCCGCGACGTACGCGATGGTGATGCCAGCTTGTCCGGCACTGGGAAGCTCCGTGGCGTACTTGTTGTGGAACGTGGGGTTGTTGCCTTCTGCCACATCGGTAGACTTGCCGTTAGCGTCCACGTACGTGCACGTGGCTGTGGTGGTGAGCGTACCGCTCAGATTGTCGGCCACGGGGCAGTCCTTTGCCGTGACGACAATCTTGTAGTATCCGCCGTCGTAGGTGTAGCCGGAGTCCGAGCCAGACTTCTCGCGCACGTAGTACGTGTACGTCTTCTTGCCGCCGCGCGTCTGCGTGTCGAGGTCGGGAAGTCCGAGCTTGTAGTCAATCTTGTCGAACGTCACCGTCGCCTCACGTTCCTCGGACTTGGTGGTCGTCTTGGACTGGATAGGCGTGCCCGTGAACTTGCCGTTTGCGAAGCCCTTCTCGTCGTAGAGATCGAACGTGAACTCCTTCATGTTGCCGCCCTCGACGTGCTTCTTGACCTGCGGCGTGAAGCTGCCCGAAGTCTTGTAGGGCGCAAGCTCGTTCGTGAACGCCGCGGCTTTGTTGCCATCCTTCGTGAGGGTGAACGAGACGTCGCCGCTCGATTTGTCGATTGTCGGGTTATAGCTGCTCGAAAGACCGTCCGGAGGGATGACGGTGACAGTTATTGAGTTCACCGTGTAGTACTTGAACGTAATGCCCAGCAGCGTGGTGTCCTTAGAGCCCTCATGCTCTACTGACGCATCAATCTGGTAGATCGTTTTATCGAAGGTTGTCGTAGTCGCAGTCGTACTTGGGAGCTCCACGACATAGAAGCGGTACGTTCCAGACGAGTAGTCATCGCCGGCGCGGAGCATAAGTGACCCGTCCTCATCGTTGCTTGCGGTGTCAACGAGCGTACAGCCGCCATAGCTTAGACTGTTGCCTTGCCACGAAGGCTTTTCGCCATCGGAGTCCGAACGGAGAAGGACAAAGGAGTAGTCGCCCTTCTTCAGCTGGTCAGACGCATCCATCCCCTGCTGTGACAGCGCCTTCGTCGCGTTGAGCGAAAGTCCTGGGTAGATATCGATGCTCGTCACCTTTCCCAGCACGACGCCGCCGTTGGTCATGATGCCGCCGCCGTGGTTATGGGCGTAGTTGCCACTGATGGTAAGCGTTGCGGCCTCGATTGCAGAAGCCTTTGCATCCATGTCTGGGTTTGAAGTCAGACCGACCATGTACTTGGCTTGGGCACCTGAGCTTGCATCAATAGCCGCTTTCTTTCCATCGATGCTGCCGTCCCATTTGGCTGCACCCTCGCCAAGCATGCGTCCCGTTATGGCAGTGATGTAATTATTGCTGTCAGAGCCACGAACAAGAAAGTAATCCGCATGGCCGTTCGTCCTGAACGTCTCGGAAGCTTTTGCGACGGAGTCGTCCATGTTCTTCCCATGGCCACCGCCCGACATATGAGCACTCATGGAGCTTCCCGCATCCGTATTCTCATAAATCGCAGCACCCTGCGTGTGAGTAACGACCGTCTCGCCCGTAGGGCACGCGCCCACGCCGCCGCCATAGCCGCCCGCATCGTTTCCAGTGATTAGTGCGTTGAGGCAGATGAGCTTGCCGTCTTCTTGGACGAACACGCCGCCGCCACCCCAGTCAAACGTGGAGTTGCACTTGTTGTTTGTGATGTACGCATGGGAT
>ERZ1034871.1503-NODE-1503-length-11414-cov-4.479796_pt1 | contig 11414 bp, 9 predicted proteins | sample MGYA00520631_ERZ1034871 | MGnify/ENA primary metagenome ERZ1034871 (study PRJEB33766, sample SAMN09781721) | gut metagenome | biome: gut microbiome | host: Homo sapiens | place: Madagascar | study: EMG produced TPA metagenomics assembly of the PRJNA485056 data...
GATGATCAGTTCCTGTACAGATTGTCTCATGAGCCGCTCCTTCAATTTTTATAGTTTCAAAAAGCCTTTCACTAATCATACAAATGGCAAGCACAAAAGGTTACAAAATCCGCACCGCAATTTCCGTCACATAATCTTTGATATCCTCCACCGTAGAGCCATCCACCAGATAATACTCCAGATAAACATCCGAGGTATGCAGTCCATGCGCCTTTTTATAAGAATAAATGCGTGCATAGGACTCCCCGATCGTATCCCAGTGCCCCACATGATACCCAACCAGATAGTTCCCGGCCGGAATCTCCTGATACTTCATGCCTTTGGTCTTTTTCTGCAAAAGAAGTGTTGCACGGTCATAAATCCCATAAATGCCATGCTCCACTTCTTTGGCATTCTGCTGATAGGCAATCCGGTATTCATTCTGAAATCCTGAATTCTTCATCAAAAACTCTGTCACCATAGCATTTGCTTTTTTAAACAGTTCATTTTCATCGGAGCTTTTTTCCCAATCCAGACAATACCGCTTGGGATACATGCAGACATGCACCGCGGACAAATCCTGATGAATGACATGCTCCAGCCGTTCTCTCCGCTGTGCTACCCAGCGTTTTCGATCCCGCAGCTTTGTGATCTCCTGCTGGATCTGCACCTCGCGCTCTCTCAAAAACTGTGCCATTTTTTCTGGGCTGCGGTTTTCCAGCAACGAACGGATCTCTTTTAATGGAATTCCCAGTTCTTTCAATAATAAAATCGTATCTAACATTTCAATCTGATCCACGGAATAATACCGGTATTTATTTTCTTTTACAATCTGCGGGCAAAACAAATGAATCTCATCGTAATGAAACAGAGTTTCTTTTGTAATCCCCATAATCCGTGCCAGTTCTCCCGTCGTCATGTAATATCCGCTCTGTGGCATATCGTTTTCCTCCTTTGGGCTTGACTATAGTGTTACCCTATAGTATATACTTTCCTCTGTCAATCATTTTTCAGAAAGGAATCCGAATTATGCAAACATCTTTGAACCAGAATTTTACTCCATGGACGCTGCTGAAATTCGCAGCACCTTCCATCGCCATGATGCTTCTGATGTCATTATATACGATTGTCGATGGCATTTTTGTCTCCCGTTTTGTGGGAAGCAATGCGCTTTCGGCATTAAATATTGTCTACCCGATTGTCAATATTGCAATCGCAATTACGATGATGTTTGCTTCCGGAGGTAATGCAATCATCAGTAAATATCTTGGAGAAGGACGCAATAAAGAAGCGCGGGAAGCCCTCTCCCAGTTTATCGTGATCGGGCTGGGTGTCGGTATCTTCATGCTGGTACTGACGCTCCTGTTTTTAACACCGATTTCCCGTTTTCTCGGAGCAACGGATCTGATCCTGGCCGACTGCCGCACCTATCTGGGAACGATCATTCTGTTTCTTCCGGCATGTATTCTGCAGACGCTGTTTCAATCTTATCTGGTCACCGCCGGACATCCGACACTTGGTCTGGTCCTGATGACTGGTGCTGGTATTTTAAATATGATTTTTGATTATATCCTGATTGTGCCGCTGCAGATGGGGTAGCAGGAGCCGCATTTGCCACCGGAATCGGACAATGCCTGCCCGCCGTCTGTGGCCTGTGCTTTTTTGCCTTTTCCAAAGGAAGCCTGCGCCTGTGCCACTTTTCGTTTCATCCGAAAGAGATTCTCGAAGCCTGCTATAACGGTTCCTCCGAGATGGTAACGGAGCTGTCGAACGCCATCATTACCTTTTTATTTAATCTGGTACTGTTGCGCCTGGCGGGAGAACACGGCGTTGCCGCAATTACCATCATCCTGTACGGACAATTTTTATTTAACGCCTTTTATCTGGGATTTACGATCGGAATTGCCCCTGTGGTCGGCTTCTAGTACGGCGCAAAGGAAACGGAAAAACTTCACCGGATTTACCGGACTTCCTTCCTGTTTGTCATTGCCTCCTCTGTGGTAATTACGATTGCTGCCGTAGTGCTCGCTCCATGGATTGTAAAAATATTCACCCATGATCCGCAGACCTATGCACTGGCTTCCACCGGTTTTTCCATATTTGCCTTTAATTTACTGTTCAGTGGCGTAAACATTACATCCTCTGGATTTTTTACCGCATTATCCAACGGAAAGATATCCGCAATTATTTCTTTTTGCCGTGCCTTTGGATTTACGGTTCTTTCCCTGTTAATCCTGCCTCATTTTCTGAACCTGACCGGGGCATGGATTGCCGTACCGATAGCAGAACTGCTGACACTGTTTATCTCCTTGTGGATGCACCGCAAATACTTCTGGAAACCCGGAAAAAAGAATTGTTTCCAAGCGGAAACCGCACAGTAAAATCACAAAAAAAGAACCATATCTCCGTCCTTTATATAACAACGGAATATGGTTCTTTTATATTTACTTTTTATACGCTTATTACTCTGCGAGCCGGAATTTACCAACCAATGTTTTTAATCCTTCCGACTGTGCGGAAAGCTCCTGGCTTGTTGCAGAAGTCTCTTCCGCAGCTGCGGAGTTGCTCTGTACGACACTGGAAATCTGCTCGATTCCCTGCTCGATCTGCTTTAACATATCTGCCTGCTCGGTAGAACTCTCGCTGGCGCCCTTTGCCGCATTCGCAAAATCATTCATGGATTCAAGAATCTTATTTAATGCAGCAACCGTCTTTTCTGTAATCTGGTTTCCGTTTTCAATTTCCTGCAGAGATTTTTCAATCAGATCACGAGTATTGACTGCCGCCTGTGCACTGTCACCCGCCAGTTTTCCGATCTGATCTGCCACAACCGCAAAACCTTTTCCGGCTTCCCCGGCACGTGCTGCCTCAATGGAAGCATTCAGGGACAACAGGTTGGTCTGACTTGCAATCTCCTCGATGGAACCGATGATGTTTTGGATTTCCTGTGAGGTACTGCTGATCCGCTCCATGGCATTGGTCAATGCCTGTAATTCTTCTCTGCTTTGATCTGCCTGTTCTACGGCAGTGCGTACCATCTGGTAAGCCCCGGAAGCGCTCTCTGCGCTGGATTCTGCAATTCCGCTGACACTCTCTACCGTTGCTGTTAGTTCTTCTACTGCACCTGCCTGATCGGTGGCACCTTCTGCCAAAGCCTGTGCCCCGCCTGCCAGCTGCCCGGAACCGGATGCCACCTGCTCGGATGCCTCATTAATCTGTGTCAGGGTATCACTCAGTTCATGTTTTAATTTGCTTATGGACTCATACTGCTGTCTGAAATTACCAATATAAATCTGTGCATTATTACTGGATACATTGAAATTTCCTTCTGCCATTTCTCCCAGAAGATAACTGGTATCCTGCACAATCACCTCCAGAGTTTTGCATGCCTGCCGGAAATTACCGGCAAGTTTTCCGAGTTCGTCTGGAGATTCATAATTTATTTCCACATCAAGCTGTCCTGCTTTCAGTTTCTCAGCTGCACTTTCCAGTTCCTGAATCGGCTTTAGCATAATTCCGGTAATGGTGCCCCGGATGGCATTGGAGAAAGCCACTGCTCCTGTTCCTATGAGAATCATCAGAATAATGCTCACAATTCCCGTTACCCTAGCAGATGTATACTGACTCTTTGCCTCTGCGGATGCCACTTTTCCGATATCAACCAATATATCCTGAAGTTTCTCTGTTGCATCATTATAATCGGAATTAAACAGTGCCAGAGCTTCGTCATTTTTATTCTGCTGCGCCAGTTCCATGAGCGCTACCCGCTGTTTTTTCAGTTCTTCTATCGCATCTTTTAATTCCGCAACTTCTTTTTTATCATGAAAAGACTTCTCCAGTGTGGTAACATTTTTTCCAACCTGATCTGCATACTGCTGTGCCGAATTAAGATAATTCTGTGTGGAAGCTGTATCATCGGTTGTCATCGACCACAAAATATATTTTCCCACAAGCTGTATATCTTTACGGATTTCCATCTGCAATGTGCTGTTTGCATATGCTTCCCTGTAAAACTTATAAGTATCCACATTCATCATTACAATGGAAACAAGCGAAACAACCATAGCAACAGCAAACGTTACAATGACTGTAGTAAATGCATACTTCAACTTCATTCCTACCTTCAGTTTTCGGTAAAACTCTTCCATTTTTTTTCGTCCTTCCATTTTCTCTGTTCCTTTCTTTATTCCGCTTTAAAATACTATTTTTATCATACGCCTTTTTTCCTCCCACTGCAATGTTTCTGTCGAAAATATGCGAATTTTATCTTTTTCCACACTCAGAAATTCCCCCCTGGTTTGTCCCCTTTGCATTCCAATAAAATGATGGTACAATGATGACATAGCACAAAACATCTGTTTTACATATATTGTTGGAAATGGAAATGAAATGGAAAAAGCACAGATTCGAATAATCCGAAGCAAAAGAAAAACCGTTGCACTGGAAATCCGTCCTGATTTATCGGTTCTGGTAAGGGCACCTTACTGGATGGCAGACTGGCAGATCCGTAAATTTGTCGATGAAAAATCAGACTGGCTGTATGCCCATCTCCGGGAAATGGAACAAAAACAAAAATTGGAAGCTGCACGCCCGAAAGCCGCACCTTTAAATCCCGGGGAATTGCAGGTGCTTGCAGATGAAGCACTGCGCGTAATTCCGGAACGGGTACAGTTTTATGCCCCGGTTGTCGGCGTGACCTATGGCAGGATCACCATACGAAACCAGCGTACACGCTGGGGAAGCTGCAGTGCAAAGGGCAATCTTAACTTTAACTGCCTGCTGATGAAAGCACCGCCGGAAGTGCTGGATTACGTGGTTGTCCATGAGCTGTGCCACCGGCTGGAGATGAACCATTCACCACGCTTCTGGGCACAGGTGGAGCGTGTGCTTCCAGACTATAAGGTTTCCCGCAAATGGTTACGGGAACATGGCAATGAGCTTATGGATTTAAACCCATAAGAAGGAGATACCGGTATTCCTGCATCTCCTTCTTGCTTTCATGTTATTTTTTACATGTAATATCGTTCTGTTCTCAATTACTTTCTATTGTATAAGTCCCCTCTTCAAAATTTACATGCAATTCGGCATATGCCCCGTCATATTCCCAGCGGATTTCCAGAGAACTCTCCTCTCCGGAGATTGTCACCTCTGCACCTTCCGAAAATGCCTTATGGGTATTCCTCATACGGATTAGCGCAAGCTGTTTTTGAACCACATCTTTTTTCAGTCCTTCCGCGATCTGATCAACGGAAAGATTTGTCCGATTGATTTCCTTATGTCCGGATTCCCCCGCACGCTGCACCGCTTCATGGTCATTTTTTCCGGCAAACAGATCCAGATACCAGATCTGCGGTTTGCCCGGCATAAACATCTGGATGGCCCGCGCCAGAAGCATCTTCTGATCCGATTCCCCAAGTGCACTGTAATATGTGGCATTCACCTGATAATACAGATTCTTCTGTCCATGCAGATTTTTTACCATGCCGCCACGAGATACAATCAGATCGATCAGAGACTGTATATCGTCTTCCGGAAGCAGTCCCTTTAAATCGAGAAGCGGGATTCCATCATGGCATCCAAGCATATTTACCGTAGAAATTTTCTTTTCTACCACTTCCTTTGCCCATGCAGCAAGATAATTTCCCCGTTTATGCTCGATGGCATCGATAATCAGCCCCGGAAGGAAAAAATCATAGGTGGCATAACCTTTTTGGGACAATGTTTCATATATTTTTTCCTCGTATGCCGCATGGATCTCCGGCAAAAGCGTAAGTCCCAAAGGCTCTGCCAGCGTATGAATCTGCTGTAGCAGCTCCCAGGTTTCCGGATCGTTGAGAAAGTTTTTCTTTCCCGGTGTTTTCGGCGCATAGGCAAATGCATCCAGACGTACAATTGCCGCACCGTAGGAAACGATTTTTTCCAGCGTATCCCGATAAAAATCCCATACTTTTGGAGAGTGAATGTTTAAATCCATCTGTCCAAGATACTGCCTGCCATGCACCTCCTGATAAAAGGTATTCCAGTAAGGCACCTTTTTTCCATCCGGGAATTCCACCATAAGGATTGGCAGCCCCGGTTTTCGGAAAAACATCTGCTTTAAGCAGTCTTCGTCCGGCTGGATATAGCCTTCTTTTGTCATGGTTCCATGCCCTTCCCAGAAAGTATTCCAGTCGATGAAAAAGTCCCGGTAATCCGAATCTTCTCCCTTTTTTACAAGATCCTGAAACTGTGGAGACTGTGCAGAAGCATGGTTTAAAATAAAGTCCAGCTTCAGATCAATTCCCATATTTTTTAACTGCTCCAAATCTTCCCTGCGGGCAAGCTGCTCATTCAGATCATAATCAATAACCGAAAATCCCCGGTCCAAATCCGAATGATACAGGCTTGGCAGAATGTAAAAAGAAGAAAATACCTCCTGCAAATCCTCCGTTTTGAGCAAGTTTACAATATCTTCCAGCCGTCCGCCAAGGCTGTCGGGATAGGCATTGAGCATTGGTTTATTGTTCATAGACGTCTCCGTCCTTTCCTACGATAAGTCCTGCATGTTCCCGCTGCATGTCCAGTTTTTCCTGTTCCAGTTCCACCACGCGGCAGATAAATGGACTTGCAGCATTCTCATCCCGGTTTCTTCGAATACGCCGGGCTTTCGTTTCTTCCGGGGAGCTCTCCAAAAAGATCGGAAGATCCACACCGTTTACATATTCACTTCCACCATGCGTCCACTCCAGAAGCATAACTGAAATTCCTGAAAAATCCGTTTCTTCATAGGAAATATCGTCATCTTCGCGTCCCATATGCTTTAACGTGATCTGATCGTTTCCCTCGTGAAACGCTGCAAGCACTTCATTGATCCGGTTAAAATCAATCTCCTGTGGTGTTCCGAGATATCCACGCAAGCCTTCTTCTCCGGCTGTTTTATACACGCGCATCCGTTCTTCATCGTTGCGTTTTGGAATGCGGTGTGGATAATCATCCCCGGAAAGCAGATAACAGCCAACCCCATCATTTAAGAAATACTGCTGCAGCGCCGTTGCCATCGTTGTCTTTCCAGAACCGGAACCGCCATAAATACTGACAACTACGCGCTCCCCGTCATTCGTTTTCTGCCGCCACTGCTGCACCTTTTCATACAGTCTTTTCGCTTCTTTTAATTCCACAAAAGAAAACTGATAAGCCTCATATTCTCTGGTAAATGGTAAAAGAGGAATTCCGGCATTCATCAGTGCCGCACCGGAATACTGTTTTCCGCTGTTCTCCTCTAAATACACGGCATCTGGTTTTAATCCACGCAGACGGACATATACCGTCGCCTGGTTTGCCTCTGCCATAAGCCGGACCACGCTCACCAGAGCACGATCCTGTTCCTCTGAAACCGACATCCAGGCCGCAATTTCATCCACAAACGGGTTCGACAGCCGCCAGTAAGTTCCTTCGTTGATCAGTCTCTCATATTTTTTATAGGTCTGAATCTGTTCCCGGATCTGCTGCTTTTCTTCTTCGGACAAAAGCGCCGGATTTAATTCATACCCAAACGTTCCTGCCATCGCCGTCACTCCACGGGTATGCAGACTTGTCAATCTTCCTGTCTGGTGATTCGGCACTGCGGAAACATGTGCCCCCACAGCAGAAACCGGATAAAAAAAGGAGGTTCCGTACTGAATCCTTGTGCGATTAATCGCATCCGTATTGTCACTGCACCAGATCTGCGGAGAATAATAAAGCATTCCTGCATCAAATCTGCCACCTCCGCCGCTGCATCCTTCCAGCAGCAAATCCGGGTAACGGTTCGTCAGACGTTCGAGGAAATCATAAACACCAAGTACATAATCATAGGAAAGATTTCCAGCATAGACATCTGCCATGCTGCGGTTCATATCCCATTTAACGTAATCAACCTTTCCCTGATCGAGCACTGCACAGATCTGATCAAATACATGATCTCGCACTTCTTTTCTGGAAAAATCAAGCAGAAGCTGATTTCTTGACCGGATTGGCTTTCTTCCCGGAATCTGAATCGCCCAGTCCGGATGTGCCCGGTAAAGATCACTGTCTTCATTGACCATCTCCGGCTCAATCCAGATTCCAAATTTCACGCCCTGCGCATGCACGCGGTCAATCAGCTGTGCCAGCGATCCCCCAAGCTTTTGTTCATTGACCTGCCAGTCTCCCAGCGAAGAATTGTCATCGTCTCTTTTTCCAAACCAGCCATCGTCCATCACAACCATATCAATTCCCAGTGCAGCGGCCTCTTTCGCCAGATCTACAATCGTATCCCCGGTAAAATCAAAGTAAGCGGCTTCCCAGCTATTGATCAGAACCGGTCGCTGCATATGGGTATATTTACTTCTGCATACATGATTGCGAATGCAGTTGTGATACTGCTGCGACAATTGGGATAATCCGTTTGCCGAGTAGGACAAAATCACTTCCGGAACAGTAAATGTTTCTCCTGCTGCGAGTGGGTAGGAAAACAGTTCCTCGTTCAATCCCATAAGCAGGCGTGTCTGCTCAAACTGATCTTTTTCTGCTTCGCAGGAAAAATTTCCGCTGTATACAAACAACATGCCATAACAACTGCCTGCGTTTTCGGTTGTCCCCTGCTCGGCAAGAATCACGCCCGGATTGTACTGATGGCTGGAAGTTCCTCTGCGGCTTCCAAATGCAATCGTTCCATGTCCCAAAGCAGTGCGCTCCAGATTCCGTTCCATCGCATGTTTTCCATAAAACCGCAGCACATCAAACGTTCCCGTTACAAAATCAAGACAGGCTGCCGCTGCTTTTTCAATCGTCACCTGATTTGTTCCGACATTTTTGATCACAACGCTTCGGGTTATGACATCTGCTTCTTCCAACACGCCATACAGCAAATGTACCTCCACTTGTGCCTGTTCATCTGCCAGAACGATTTCCAGTGTCTGTGCTTCTTCTTCCCCGGCATAAACAGACGGAAGTCCCTGCAGGGCATATTTTCCTTTTCGGATTTCATAACTCTTATAGAGCAGATTCACGCCCTCCACGCCTTTTTCATTTTTGATATTCAGCGCGATATTGCGGTAATCCCCTGTGCCAAGGGACGGATACTCCTGTGGCAGCGCATCCAGCGAATAGGTGCGGTCCATACCGGCTGCATAAGGATTTCCGGAAAATCCGCGGTCTGCATAGGTTAGGACATAGTCCATGGAACTGTTTGTTTTTTCTCCGTAGTACAGATGCAGCAGATATCCCAGTGGATCAACCTGCATCTGATAAGTTGTATGCGCCGTATGCAGGGTAAAGATTTTTTTATTTGGATTGTATATAATTGCCATAGAAGTCACCTCGTTTATTCTTTATCCTTTGACTGCACCGTTTGCCACACCATTTAAAATCTGTTTCTGACAGATCACATAAAAGATCAGGATCGGGATCAGTGCCAGAATATAGGAGGCAAACGCCAGATTGTAATTGGTTCCAAACTGTGTCTGGAAGTTAAGCTGTGCAAGCGGCAGCGTATTCTGTCCGGTTCCGGACATGATCACAAGCGGTGTCATAACATCGTTCCATGTTCCAAGGGCTGTCAGAATCGCAACCGTCGCATGCATCGGTTTCATCATCGGGAATACCACTCTCCAGTAAGTCGTCCAGGTACTTGCCCCATCAATATCTGCTGCTTCTTCGAGTGCTTCCGGAATATTTTTTAAATATCCACTGTAAAGCAGGACATTCATTGGCATGTAAAATACCAGATACAACACGATGACACCGGCACGGTTTCCAAGTCCCATGTGTGCCGTCTGTTTTACCAGAGGCATCATTAAGATGGAAAATGGAACAAACATACCACTGACAATATACAGATAGATAAAACGGAAACTTTTTCTTCTTGCCATGCCCCGCCCGATCACATAGCCTGCAATCGAGTGGATCAGAATTGCCAGTACGATCGTTACCAGAGTGATCAGTAAACTGTTTCCAAGAGAACGCCAGAAATCGGTCACTTCCATTGCCTGACGGAAGTTTTCAAAACTCCATTGTTTCGGGAAAGAAAGTGCACCCGCCACATCGTTTGTCATCTCACTTGGTTTCTTAAATGCAATGATCGCTGCCATATACAGTGGAAAAAATACGGTAACCGTCCCCAAAATCAGAACAATCGTAAGTACCCGGTTTGTTTTCTGTTTTTCTTTCATCATAACTGCTCCTCCTTCTTATTCATGACTGTCATCTGGAAAAGTGAAATTGCCACAATCACAATAAAGAAAATAACTGCATTTGCACTCTGGAATCCAAACTGTCCGCCATCCATACCATTTTTATAAATCAGGTAAGAGATCGATTCGGTGCTCTGTGCCGGACCTCCCTTGGTCAAAGACATGATCTGGTCGAATACCATGAGAAAATTCTTTGTGCTCAATACCAGATTGATTGTTACAAACGGCATAACCAGTGGAAATGTTACTTTCCAGAACTGTTTCCATTTACTTGCTCCATCAAGCATACTCGCCTCGTAAACTTCCTCCGGGACGGTCTGCAGACCGGAAATATAAATAATGGTATTCATGGCAACTGCCTGCCATACACCAACAATCAGCACACCAATCCACGCGTATTTTTCACTTGCAAGAATACTGTTCTGTAAAAATCCAATATGGAACACATTTCCCACAGTTGGAAGAATGTAGGTAAAGATAAAACTGAAAATATAACCGATTACCAGCCCCCCTAAAATATTCGGTACGAAATAAATGCCGCGCAGTGCACTTTTGCAACGGATCTTACTGTTTAATCCAACTGCCATGATCAGACTCAGCACATTTACCAGTATCGTTCCTGCCAGTGCATATTTAAACGTAAACAAATAGCTTTTTCCCACGCGGGAATCCGTAAACAGATCTGCATAGTTCCGGAATCCGACATAATCGTAAGTTCCATATCCTTTATAATTGGTAAAACTGTAAATCACACCTTTGATCATTGGAAGTGTATTGAATGCAAAAAATAAGATCACAACCGGTATGACAACCGCCCAGAATGTTTTGTCCCTGTTTGACATTTTCTTTTTCATTGTGCATCCTCCTGTTCTTTCTGATAATCCTGTACTTTCCGAATCAGATCCCGGTTATAGCGCTTCCAGCCGGAATCAAATTTTTTCAAAAACTTTTCCTGTGCATTATCGCTTGTATCCAGCAGGAACGTCTGGATCATGGCATCCACGCTCATCTCACTCGGATAATGGTGATCCTGATAATCTGCCATGCGGTTATTTTCAATGTAAGGACGCATATCCTCGAGTGTTTCCGGAATTGCAAAATCCCCATCCTTGCAGGCGATTCCGCCCTGATCATCCAGATAAATCTGAATGGTCTCATCGTCATACAGATATTTTAAAACTTCATATGCTGCTTCTTTGTTTTTGCATGCTTTCATCACAGAAAACTGCAGATCAATTCCTGAAT
>ERZ1034871.1504-NODE-1504-length-11409-cov-7.807469_pt1 | contig 11409 bp, 10 predicted proteins | sample MGYA00520631_ERZ1034871 | MGnify/ENA primary metagenome ERZ1034871 (study PRJEB33766, sample SAMN09781721) | gut metagenome | biome: gut microbiome | host: Homo sapiens | place: Madagascar | study: EMG produced TPA metagenomics assembly of the PRJNA485056 data...
GAAATAATCCTTCTGCTCAACCTCCGCCACACCATTATTAATTATAGGCGCCACCTCGCCGAAGCGTTCGGCGTAGCTGTCGCGCACCGAGTCGGAGATGGCGATGTTGGCGTTGCGGCTCTTGAAGAACGCCTCAACCCACTGGGCGGTGTGGGGCAGACCCGTCCAAAGGCGCGTGTTGTGAATGGTGCGCACTATCTTCACGCGGCGCAGCATACGCGGAAACACACGACTGAACACGTAGAGTGCCAAGTCGGGCGTCTCGGTGTGCGTGTGTATCACGTCGGGATGCCAGCGCAGCATGATGTAGAGCATGCGCAGCGGAAAGAGCAATGCGGCTATGCGCTCGAAGAGGAAGTGGAAACTCACGTCGGGCATCCACGAGCGGTGGCAGCGCACGCCAGCGTTCTCCAGTTCGGCGATGAACTTCGGTGTGTAGGCGGTGCGTCCGCGCATTATCTCCACGACATGATACTCCATGCCGTGGGTCTGCGACTCGGCGATGTTGGCGGCTACGCGTTCGGCGCCGCCAAGCGAGAAGTGGGTTATGAGGTGGAATGTTCGCATGGAAATATGGTGTTGAGATGGTGAGATGTTGAGATGGTGAGGTGTTGAGATGGTGAGATGTGATGGTGAGATGAAATATGATGTTGAGATGTTGTTGTGGTGAGATGGTGACATTACTACATCATATCTCACCATCTCACCACAACAACATCTCAACACAGATATCCAATAACAATTACTGCATTATACACCCAGAGCCACAGCGTGAGCGCCGCAACGAGCACCCTTGCTGCCATGCTGTTCTTGCGGCGCAGTATGTAGCCGGCGGCGATAGGGATGATGAACGCCCAGTGAGCCGTCATGATGTACACCTCGTTGAGGCCGAAACCGAAGCCCATGTGCATTATCATGTCGAAGGCGAACCACGAGAGCACCATGAGGAAGAACTTCTCGCGGCGAGCTATCCATGCGCCAGCAACAAGAAGCAGTACGACGAAAGCCTCTACGATATAGTTGACCGCCGAGCGATACTCAACGAACACGGGGCGCGTCTGCTGCACATCCTCAAGCAGATAGTCGCGGTGGAGCTGCAGCGACTCGCCGAACAGATTGTCTACAGCCGACTGCCAGCGGCTGGTTGTCATATCGCTCCATTCGAGCAGCGGCACGCTCTTTGTGAGCGCCTCGCCGTTCTGTTGCTTCACGAAGTCGTCGTGCTCTTTCAGTTTCGCGATGCGTGCCGGGTCTTTCTTTGCCACCGCCGCCTCGATGCGCTTAATATTCCTCTCCTGCGGCGCAATGATGGCTTCCTTTTGCCACAGATAAACCGCGCCGAGCAGCAGCGTCGGCACCACGAACGAGAGTATGCTGCGCCAAGAGAACACCTTTCTGCCGCCTGCGAACCAAGCCGCCAGCGCCACCTTCACGCCGTTGGTGAGCGTCATGCCCGCCGTGAGGAAAAAGAGCAGCGCGCTCTGCCATAGCTTCATCGGCTTGTCCTCCTTCAGCCTGCGTCCGGCTATGAGCAGCGTGAGCAGCAACAGCGGCAGCGAGAGCGCGAAGTGGTCGGGCACCATCGTGGCTATCATCACATGCGCGAAGCCGTAGAACATAGCCGTGAGGAAAGCCGCGTCCATACGGTTCACCTCCACTACGTCGCGCAGCAAGCGGTGCATGAGCACAGCCCCCCACACGTCGGCAGCCACGAGCAGCGCGCCCATGAGCAGCACCGCGGCGTTGAACTCCGTGGGCGGCATTATCTGATGGTTCAGCCAGAACAGCGGCAGCAGCAGCGCCACGAACAGTGGGTGGCGCAGGGCGTTCCAGTGGAGACGCATGCAGGAGATGAATATCAGCGAGAAGATGTCGTAGCCCGACATGTTCAGGTGGTTGTAGAACACCGACCAAAAGCCCACGTGCGCACCACGTGTGAACGACTGCCAGTGGTTGGCGATGAGCAGCGCGTTGAGCGCGGCGAACACTATCAGTGCCACTATGGCTACGGGGCGTTCCTCTTTGCGAAGTATTTTCATGTTATGTTTTTTCTATATGTTGTCAGAAGAAGAGATACTGCACGATGAGCGCCACGTTCCATATCCACAGATACGCCGCCAGCGCAGCTATCAGCCCTTTCAGCGCGAGAGCCTTGCGGCGCTTCTCGGTAGCCTTCAGCAGGAACGCCACGGCTATCGGTATGATGTATATCCAGTGGGCAGACATTATGTACACCTCGTTGATGCCGAAGCCCAGACCCACGTGCAGCACCATATCCAGAGCGAAGTAAGACATGGCGAGCCAGAAGAAGCGCGAGCGTCTGCCTGCCCAGATGCCGAGCACGAAGAGCAGGGCGATGATGCCCTCAACGATATAGTTGAAAGCGTAGCGGTAGTGCACCATCATCGGGCGCGACTTCAGCACGTCGCCCAACAGATAGTCCTGGTGCAGCTGAATCGACTCGCCGAGGAGGTTCTCCACTATCGACTCCGAGCGCGAGGTTGTCACGTCGGTCCAGCTGATGAACTCGCCGTTGGCTATCGGCTTGCCGTTCTTGCGCACGCGCTTTTTCTTCTTCGCCTGCGCAGCATTCGCCTTGTTTATGGAGTCGCGCTCGGCCTTGGCAGCTATGGCAGAGTCCTGCTGTGCCGTGGTGAACGCAGCGAACGCTATGGAGTCGTGGCGTGCCTGCTCCGCCCGTTCCGCCTTCCGCTTAGCCTCCTTCGCGGCTTTCGCCTTCTCGCGTGCAGCTTTTGCCGTCACGTCGCGCGGCCATACGATGTAGTCGTAGCTCATTCGTGCCACGCCCCATGTGAGCGCCGCTGGCAGCAGAATGCAGCCAAAGAGGAACTTCGTGCGGAAGATGCGCCATCCGTTCACGAAGAGGTTGGAGAGGTAAATCTTCAGTCCGTTGTTGAGCGACGTGCCCGCGGTGACGAAGAAGTAGAGCGCCGACTGCCATCCGCTGAGGTGCTGCTTCTTCAGTATCAGCTTGCCCGACACGTAGAGCGCCAGCAGCAGAAGCATCATCGAGATGACGAAGTGGTCGGGCACCATCGTCGAGAGCATCACGAACGCGAAGCCGAAGTAGAAGACGGTAGCCAGCGTGGAGTCGGTGCGGCTCACGCCCACCACCTCGCGGCAGATGCGGTAGAGGAATATCATCGAGTAGAACGCCGCGAACAGCAGTATCGCCGACACGATGAAGATGGCGCAGTTGATGCCCGTGAGCCACATCAGTCCCTGGTTGATGAGGTAGGGCACGTACATGAAGAACGCCAGCAGCGGATGGCGGTAGACATTATAGCCCGCCGTCCAGTCGCTCACCACGCTGTACGTGATGGGGTCGAAGCCCGAGATGTGGAACTTCGAGATGAACAGATGCCAGTAGTGGGCGTTCTGCGGTGTGAACACGTCGTAGTACTTGCAGATGACGAGGGCGTCGAGGGCAAGGAACACCAGGAGCATCACCGTCGCCAACGGGCGTTCTTCGCGCTTCACGCGGAAGAGGCGGAACGCACTGAGGAGGGAGTCGCTATTCATATTGTTTGTTGTTTTTTTTAAAGCCTTTCTAAGCCTCTTTAAGCCTTCTTAGGCCTTTCTAAGCCTTTCTAAACTTTTGTTAACTAAGCCCTCCCCGACGGGGAGGGTTGGGAGGGGCTTTTTAAAAAGAATCTCACGAGCACGAAGTTCACGGGCACGCAGATACAGAACATCGGGATAGGCGTCCATTGCTTCGGCACGCCTATCCAAAGGAACAGATTAAGCGTGAGCATCTGCAGCACATAGTTGACGGCGTGCGAGAAGGCGAAGCCTGCGCCGCGCTTAGCCGACGCCTTCACGCGGAACGTGTAGCGCGTGGACGCCACGAAGTTGAAGACGAAGCTGATGGCGTAGCCGATGGTCATCGCCACAGTAGGGTTCAGCCAGCTGATGAGCAGCCAGTAGATGGCGTACTGCAACGCCGTTGCCAGCACGCCCACTATGCAAAAGCGTATCACTTCGCCAAGTTTTTGTCTGTCTATCATATCTTTCTTTTTTTATATGGATGGGTTTTAACGGATTCTCTGCGCACAAAAACTTCCGTTTAATCCGCTTAATCCGTGGTTAAATATTGCGCAGGCAGGGCTGTTGATTATCCGTAGCGGAGGTCTCCGGCCTCCGCCACAATCAATAACACTAATTATATATTATAATGATTTCATGTGTTATGAGCATTTACGGTTTTTACTCTACAAACTTGGTGCTGCGGAGGCCGGAGACCTCCGCTACGGATAAATCGCATTTCTGTAGTTTTGATGCACCCTCTGTGTATTTGTCATCGTTCTCCGTACGCCGCCCGATCGGATTCCGTCCGCCGCCCGATCGGATTCCGTCCGCCGTCCAATCGGATTCCGTCCGCCGCCCGATCAGATTCCGTTCGCCGTCCGATTGGATTGCGTTCGCCGTCCGCCGAAAAAGTCAAAAAAAAGCGTTCTATCTGAACGGCTTGTAATGGGCTTTGTCTGCGAAGGCGAGCAACTCGCGGTCGCCCCTGCTGTCGCCGAACGCCTCGATGTGGTAGTCGCAGCGGTGCGTCGTGAGTTCGGGCAGCTGCTTGCAGAGTCGCTCCACCTTCTCCGCTCCGTAGCAGTTGTTGGAGAGGAAGCGCCCCGTGAGGCGTCCGTCTTTGTCAGTCTCCACCTGCGTGCCGAGCACACAGAACGCCGACCGGCTCCCGCGTGCCATCTCCGTAAAGAACGGGCGCACCCAGTTGTCGATGCTTGCGCTCACCACGCACACGCTCTCGCCCTGGGCGAAGAGCTTCGAGAGCAGTGCCTTCGCCTTCGGTCTTATCAGGCAGGCGTTGTCGTCGGCGAAGCGGCGGCACAGCGCGTCGAATGTTTCAGCCTCCATGCCGCGGAAGAACCACGCGAAGATGCGCTGCTTGGCGCGGTAGTTGGGGTAGAGCTTCAGCTTCATCAGCACCAGCAGCGGACTGTGCACGAGGAATCCCCAGACGAACCGCCACGTGCCGCAGGCGTAGCGTATGAACACCAGCAGCGTGTCCGCCGTCGTCAGCGTGCCGTCGAAGTCGAATACGTAGAGTCGTTTCATATTATATAACGTATATCATGAGCAGGAACGTGAGCAGCCACGCCACCACGATAATCTGCGAGAAGTGGTCGCGCAGGATGATCTTTGTAGGGTCGCCGCTCTTCTGGTCGACCACCGCAATCTGTATGTAGCGCAGCAGACCGATGAGCACGAAGACGAACGTGAGGTAGAGGTATGGCGTCTGGAAACGCTCCACGACCTCCGGCGACACGCAGTACATGATGTAGCAGACGAGCGTGACGGAGGCGGTGATGGTGATGGCTTGGTTGATGAACGTGAGGTTGTAGCGCACGGTGTTCTTGCGCGGTGCCTCGCCCGTTTCGTTCATGCGCAGCACGTCGTCGCGGCGCTTGGCGAACGACATGAAGAGCGTGAGCAGGAAGGTCATGATGACAATCCAGTTGCTCAGCGGCAGCTCGCAGGCGAAGCCTCCGGCGAGGATGCGCAGTACGAAGCCGAACGCCACGATGCACACGTCGAGTATGGCGTACTGCTTCAGCTTGGAGCAGTAGGCGAGGTTGAGCACGTAGTAGAACACGATGACTGCCATGACGTTGCTCATCACCTCGGGCGGCAAGAGCAATGCCACACCGATGCCGAGCACGAACATCGCTATCATCAGCGTGTAGCCCATGCGTATCGACAGTGCACCCGACGCAATGGGGCGGTGGCACTTCACGGGGTGGTTGCGGTCGGCGTCTACGTCCACGATGTCGTTGTAGCAGTAAATGGACGATGCCACGAAACTGTAGGCGAAGAATGTGAGCGTCACGAGTTCTATCGAGTGGAGGTCGAAGAGCTCGCCACCGAAAAACATCGGGATGAAGACGAAGAAGTTCTTTATCCACTGCTTGGGGCGCGTAAGGCGCAGAATATTCTTTATCATAATGGGTTGAGGTGTTGAGATGGTGAGAAATGTTGTTGAGGTGTTGAGGTGTTGAGGTGTTGAGGTGGTGAGATGGTGGGGTGTTGACATTACTTTTTGCTGAAGATATTCAGCGCGAAGCTCGTTGTCTGATGCAGTACCCACGCTACGGGCAGCGTGATGGCTACGGTGGCGGCGAACGTTCCCCAATAGCCCAAGCCCATCGGCTGTATGTATACGAGCACGAAGTGGATGTGTATGAGGTAAGCCTCCAGACTAAGCATTCCGACAAGACGGAACGCGCGGTTCACCCACTCGGGCGTGCGGCGGAAGATGCGGTTCATCACCAGTATGGAGCACACCGTGAACGGTATGTAGAGCATTCGCTCAACGAAGAGCGGAAAGTGTCCGTGACGCACCTGCTCAAGATATAGGCACGTGCCGAACGTCATGAGGAACGTAACGAGCAACAGCCACACCGCATCGGGCGGCAACTGCTTGCGCGAGCGAACCATCTCGCCCATATTGATGCCGATGAAGAAGATAGGCACGCGACTCCAGAATATCTCCAGGTGACACACGGCGGCATGTATCGGCAGCACCCACTGCACCATCACGCACCATACCACCATCAGCATCGGCAACCAACGATAGGTAGGGTAGCGCTCGATAAGGCGCATATACCACGGCGCAACGAGGTAGAGCGCCATGATGGCGGGCACGTACCAGAACGTTAGTTCGTCGTGCAGCCAGAAGTCCCAGTTGATGGTGATGTCGCCGAGCAAGTCGACCACGTTCTTCGAGAACCGCTGCGCTCCGAGGTAGTCGGGTAGGTAGAACGCCGTGGAGCAGATGAGCCATGTGGGCAGTATGCGGATGAGTCGGCGGCGGTAGAAGTGGCTCACCGACGGTGTCTTTGTCCACGCGAACCACAGGCCCACGCCACTCAGGAAGAGGAAGATGTCGACCCCCACGTTGCCGCAACGACGCAGCCCGTAGAACGGGTCGCCGCGGTCGAGTGCCACATGGAACAGAATGACGAAGAGCATTGCTGCTCCCATCTGTTCGGCGCGAAATCGCGATATGTTTCCTAACTCAATGCTTGGTATCTTCATTGCGTAGCTTGAAATTATGGTAGAACCATGCCAATGCTATCGACGCCACGATGTACAGCAGCAGACCCGTGTACACGTCGCCGTGGCGCGAGATTGGTATGAATATCTTTCGTGTGAGCGGATGCAGCACGAATAGGGCGGCAGAGATTGTGCCCACCCATGCTATCCATTCGTTCGCGGTCTTCGGCAGCAGCTTCACAATGCCAATCGTAGCGATGCACACGAAGAGCGGTGCCCACAGCCATGTGTGGAAGTTGAAGCTGAAGAAGAATACTGCCACAACCGACAGAACCATTACGGTCATCCGCACGCCGTGCGTCAACTCTCTGCCGTGGCGTGCGTAGAGCAGTCCGGCGCAGAACGGCAGCACACCGCCTATGAAGTTGTAGCGTATGCAGTTGAGCGTCTCGCCCTCGGGGGCACAGAATGCCTGCATCGCCCAGCATAGGGCAACAAGCAGCAGAGCGTAGATGTCGCCCTTGCGCCAGAGCAGCAGTCGATAGACGATGTAGAGCTGCATCATCAGTCCGAAGAACCAGTAGGGTCCGGGCCAGATGACATGGTCGGGGTCGGGCATCATGTTGTTGAACATGAAGAGCTGTCCGAGTATGTCCACGACGTGATACTTATGCGCCCCAGGCGTGATAGCATCGACCATGGTGAACGCCACGAAGCCCACAATCATCATCTTGAAGAGCTTCAGGTAGTGGTGCTTTAGGAACGGCACCACGTCGGTCTGCTTCTTCGCGAGTCCGCTGCGTTTCTCGTATTTCATCACGAGTCCGTAGGCAGAGAGGAAGAGGAACACCGGCACACCATAGTGGCCGAAGAACGATATGAGGTGGATGGGCAGGTTCCAGTCGGGGTTGCTGATAGCCTGCATCAGACTACTTGCCTTCGACATCGTGAACGTGTACTCGTTCTCCTTTACGGCGAAGCCGAGCCAGTGGCAGTAGTTGTGCAGGAAGATTCCTATTATTGCGAGTCCGCGCATGGCGGAACATTCTGTGCGGGTAAGCATTTTTTGAGTTTAAAGTTTGTCGTAATCCGTAGTGTTCTTTAATATTCTCGGGCGGCTCTCGTCGTATTCGGGCGACAGCAAGTTGTACTGCTCCTTGTAGTCGCGGGCGTGAATGCCGCCGAGGTAGAGCAGCATGTGTGCAAGCGCGTCGGTCATAAAGCGTCGGTTGCGAGCGTTCACTACCTGGCGGAACACCTCCGGACGCTTCTTGATATACTGACGCGAGCACCATATCCACATCGGTATGTCGAACTCGGCGTGAGCCAGACGGGCATCTATCTTCGCCGAGTGCATACGGCAGAAGAAGTGCATGTCGCCCTCGTAACACTCCTCGCCATGGTCGGGCACGTAGATCACGATGGCATCTTCGTTCTCAAACTTCTTCACTATCTCCGTCACAACCGAGTCGTTGTATAGAATGGCGTTGTCGTAGTCGGCAAGCGTCTGACGCTCGCGTGCGTTCAGATGCGGTTTCATCTCCTTGTAGTCGTCGCCACGGAACTTTTTATGCTCCTTCGGCGAGCGTTGGCGATACGCCACGTGTTGTCCTAACAGATGGAAGATGATGAGGTTGTTCTCCGTGTTCTGTCCCTTCAGCTCGTCGTAGTCCTTCAGCAAGTCCTCGTCGTAGCGGTGGAGTTGCGTGTTGCGCGTGTCGAACTGCGCCGCGCTCAGCTTCGGGTTGTTCAGGAAGAAGCCGCCACTGAAGTCGTACACCGCCTCCTTAGCCTTCGGCAGAAACTGGTTGGTGATGAACGTTACGTGGTAGCCCGCCTTGCGGAACAGTTCGGGGAAAAGCGGATAGTCGCACCATTCGCCCTTGTCGCCCACGCTGTACATCGAGAAGAGCAGCTTGAAGACGAAGCTCGTGAGGTTCCACGGTGACACTACGTCGGTGTACTTCACCAGTCGGCCCTGACGCTCGAGCTTCTGCTGACGCGGTGTGGTGGGCATCGTGTAGCCGTACTGTGAAGAGTGGTGGCGGTTGTAGCTCTCGCCTATGATGAGCACGATGTTAGGCGAGCGGAACGAGCAGGAGTCTACCTGCACTTTGCTCGCCGTGCGTACAAGTCGGTCGATCTGTTTCGCCGTGAGCGTGTTGGCGTATATGCTGAACACGAGTCGGTATATCGGTTGGTAGAGCACGGCGTGGTCTTTCTCGGTGAGGGTGTGCTCAACTTCGCCGATTGTGGTGCCCGACATCAGTTTGTGCGTGGCAGCCTTGTTATGCGCACTCGCGCAAACCGACCATACGAGTAGCGCAAGCACGGCGGTGCCTATCACGGGGCGTGCACGGTGCAGCAGTTCGCAGGTACGCTGCCATATCGACTTGATTAGTTCGCGCCAGCGGCGTGGAATGAAGTGGGGGAAGCGCAGTTGCAATGCGCTGATGATATGCACGAACATGAGCAGCAACACCCATCCCACGTTACTCAGCAACACATCCGGCGACACGCATGAGCGCAGGAACTCGCCCGACTCGCGCGAGTCGGTCTCGCCTACAAGCTGCAGCATGGTAGGCGTGAGCGTCGACTGGAACTTCACGAAGCAGTAGACGTCAACCACTGCCGTGGCGTAGAGTGCGAAGTAGAAGAATCCGCGCACCCATATCATCACCTTGTGTGGCAGCACGGTGAGAATCAGCGTGAGCACGTATACGTCGAGGAACAGTTCGAGGTAGAGGTTGTCGTAGAGATGTGCTCCGCGTGCGTCGGGCAGCGTTGCCCACGCCGTTATGCAGCCGAGCATATACATGAACACGGCGAACGCACAATTGCGGTGCAGCGGCTCAGCCACAGCAGCGAGCACCTTACCAATAGTTTTCAAATATTTCATCTATATCTTCTGTTGGATAGTTTTCAACCTTTTATGTATAGTTTTCAACCTATTAAAGTAATATAACGCAAATTTACACATCTTTTCTGATATATTAATTGATTGTCTTTAAAAAATATCGGTGTACGTTAAAACTTACCCACACAGATATACGAAAAAAGGGCACTCCCTTTCGGGAATGCCCTATATCTTGCAATTAAGTCATTGCTTTATTTTGCAATCAATTCTCTGCTTCGTAGCATAGAATCAGTTGCTTCTTAAGCCGTCTGATTAGTCAGCGAGCTTAACAGTAGCGCGGCGGTTGTAAGAAACCGGTGAGAGGTCGTTAACACCACCCTTGCCCTCTGTTGTGATCTGGTCGCGGCTAACACCCATCTTAACGAGCTCGTTAGCAACTGTCTCAGCACGACGCTCAGAAAGCTTCTGGTTGTAAGGAGCAGAACCAGTAGCGCTGTCAGCATAGCCAGTAACTACGAGGTTAGAGTTGTTCTCCTTAGCGTACTCAGCGAGGTTCTTAACATTTACGAGATCCTTGCGAGAAGCGATGTTGTACTTGTTGAGGTTGAAGAATACAGACATCGGAGCGTTGTAGTAAGCCTTAACGTCGTTAGCATTCTGCTCATCCTTCTTTGCAGCGAGGAGGCTCTTCAGACGTGCGTTCTCAGCGTTAGCATCGTTGAGCTGTGCGTTGAGTGCGTCGATCTGTGACTGAGAGAGTGCCTTGATAGCGTCTACGTCCGGAGTCTTGTTCCATGTAGACTTGCCGAGGTTGAACTGAAGACCGAGCTCTGCGTAGAGCTTGTTGTCGTGTGTATCCCAAATGCGGTCGTCCGACGCATCGTTGAAAACACCGTCGAAGTCGTTCTCAGCCCAGTTCCAACCAAGCTCGAAGTAGAGACCTACGTGCTTGCTCAGACGGAATGTATTGAGGATACCTGCAGAGAGGTTCATTGCGTAGCGGTTGTAGTCGCAAGTACGGTTGATACCAGCACCTACGAAAGGAACGAAGTTCCAAACGCGTGTCTCGTTGTAACCATAGATCATGTTGCTAAGGTTGAAGAGAATGTTCTCGTTGAGTGTCCAGTGGTCGTTGCTGTGCTTGTGCTCGTCGATTACTGTACGACCCCAAACGCCAGAGAACTTAGTGCGAAGACCAAGACCCGGTGTGAACCACTTACCTACAGCAACTGAGAAGCCCGGAGTTGCACGGAACTTCTTGAACGGGCTGCGGTCGAGACCCTTGCCATGCTCCTGGTTTGAATAGAATGCGTTCCAGTCTGCACCAGCCTGAATAAACCAATTACTCCAGAATGAATTTGTAGCAACGCTGTGCTTGAGTGTAGGATCAGCAGTTGTCTCCTGAGCCATTGCACCCATTGATAAGCCACACATTGCCAAAGCAATTAATAACTTTTTCATAGCTTTTATATTTAACAATCAATTAATATTCGTTGTAATTGTAAGTACTTTTTGCC